>WLWD01001143.1_pt1 | contig 175045 bp, 83 predicted proteins | sample 6712731 | NCBI WGS metagenome assembly WLWD01 (sample SAMN12718690, study PRJNA576275) | sponge metagenome | isolation source: marine sponge | host: Mycale hentscheli | place: New Zealand: South Island, Marlborough, Capsize Point | collected 2014-11-01
TGAATTTGACTTCTATTGTTACAATTGTTGGTCGTTATTGCTCGATTAATTCCACTTCTCATTTGAATAGCATTTGTAAAGCAGTTACCTATAGAATTATACATGTATTATAATAATATACATATCTATTCTATGCTAGATATCTTCACAATAGTATTATTTGTGGTTGTGACTTTAGTTGTGATAAACCAAGATGTCACAAGATGGTAGCCAACTGCTGACTTGGCAGCTGATTACCCTCAAATGAGCTCAGAGCTTATTACCAGTTCCCAGGTTTTTACAGCTTCCTTTCCCTATCCAGCCTGGTTAATGCAGGTATGTGAGGAGTTAATAAGAACTAACACTTGGACCGTTACTTCCAACTTTACAAATTGAGTTAATTACAAACCCCAGTAGAAGTTCTACAGTGAAGGTATCTAGCATAGAATGAAGTATTTATTACAGTCGTCAAGGTGATATAGCAATACATTTAATAACAGGTTTAATTAATCTCACAAGATGAAGGCGAGTCAACTTATGAATGATTGTGGTATAAATATCTTGCTACATCACCTGATGCTTTTTGATGTACAATTTTTTTACTACATTGAATTGAAGAAGAGGACATCTTGTAGTGAATACACCGCCTGAAAAGAGTGCACTGACAACCATAACAAAATCCGTAAACTGTCTTCATAATTAGTTTACAAAAAGTTGACAGGGCTGTAGAGGCTATCAAGCCAGTTATAAACTGATTAGCAATAATTTATGATTTTGTTATGGTTGTTACTGGACACTTTTCATGCAGTGATAGTTAGTAAAAAAGGACATCTTGTAGTGAAGTTAGTAAAAGAGGACATTTAGTAGTGAATAGATAGAGAAAGAGGACATCTAGTAGTGAATAGTTAGTAAAAGAGGACATTTAGTAATGAATAGATAGAGAAAGAGGACATCTAGTAGTGAATAGTTAGTAAAAGAGGACATTTAGTAATGAATAGTTAGTAAAAGAGGACATTTAGTAGTGAATAGATAGAGAAAGAGGACATCTTATAGTGTACAGAATTTCATATAATTCCATTTTTACTACTCCAATATAATAAATATATAAATGTAATATTTTTCATGTGAAGGAAAGCCTGTAGGGAAAAATATTCACCACAAAGAGAAGTATTCTTATGTATATAACAACATCACTGATGAAGACTCGTCAGAGTTGAAACATCTTTCTGTGGACTGTTACTATACTAGACTACACCTACTACTACTTAAATTATATTAATTATGGGTTAGAAATTGAGATATAAAGAAGTGTTGAGTTAGGCATCTCACTATATAGGATAAGAAAGGTAAAACAAAACCAAGAGAACATTTGTAGCCCTTTGTAAAACATACTATTTGCGGCTACTGTTCTCATTACTTCACTTGGTCCAGAGAAAGGTCCAGTATTAACACTGTTGACTCCAGCTACAGTGAAGGTATACTCAGTGAGGGGCTTGAGGCCAGTGATTGGATGAGTGGTAGCACTAGATGGAGTAGTGATTGTTATGTTTCTATTAGTTCCCATTCCATATTGAATCATGTATCTAATGATAATTCCATTTCTTTGTGAGACATCTATCTGTGTCCATGTTAGGGTAAGGTTAGTAGACATTATTTGATTAGCAGTAGGTACTCCAGGACTACCAGTAGGAGCTGAAAACGAAGAATACCAAATACATTAATACAATTATCTTATATATATTTATTTATTCCTTCACTTACTATCTTCTGCAGTTCTGATAATTGTACTAGCTGCAGAGAAAGGTCCAATATTGACACTGTTGACTCCAGCTATGCTGAAAGTGTAGTTTGTGAAGGGCTTGAGGCCAGTGATTAGATGAGTGGTAGCATTCGACTGTGTATTGATTGTCATGTCCCTAGTATTCCCCTCTCCATATTCAATATTGTAACTAGTGATGACTCCATTTCTGTCTAGGCACTCTATCTCTGTCCATGTGAGGGTAATGTTAGTAGACCTTATTGTAGTAGCAATAGCTACTCCAGGACTACCACTTGGAGCTGTCAATGTAAGAGTTATAATAAAATTATAATGAGTGAGATTCTAAACTTTTTACATTGAAATTAAGCTTGACAAGGTATGTGATCGTAAAGAATGGAAATATAATCATTTCACATAACCATAAGAATGGCAAACAATATGAGTTTTTGATTAGACTGCGAAGAGCTTGATTAAATTATTAATTTCACATCTGTAAATAACCAGGATTAACTGGGACTTTGGTGAGTATGTAATGTAGATATGATGCAAGGCTGTATTTATAAAAACATAATGGGTGGGGAAGAATATAAAAATAGTATTGCATAGGGCTACAGTAGTCTATCAGATTGCAGTAGCCATCTATATTTAGGGTTGACCACCTCTTTCCCATATGGATAATACAAAATTCAATTCATAATATTACATCTGGTTTTAATTAAAAACAGTGATTACTTGTCTTTTGGAGTCTCTAAGGATGCTATGTATTCAATTTCTTATCCACACAAATTAAAAGAAATAAAGGTTTTGAAAAACCAAATTCCTCAATATCATCAATTTCTTCTCCTCGAACCAGCCTAGTGGAAAACTGTAAGCATTTCTGGTGATATTAACCCTTTCACCGGTAGATTTTTAAAAAGAAAATATGTAAATAGATTTAAAAAATCATAACAAATTAAACATTAAAAAAAGTACTAGCAACCATATATATTCATGTAGCACACTAGTTAGGGATTTTGAAAAACCACATGTATGTTGCCTAGCAGCAAACCATAAAAATTTAATTAATGTTTCATAATATTTACTGAATTATTTTAATATAAAAGTGATAATATGTTGATTATACAATTAGATTTAAATCTAGACGATTGATGAATTATATATTTATAATGAAAAATCTATATAAAGTTCTACAAAAATGTTGCTTATAATGAAAACTCTGTAAGAGTATATAAAAAAAAAACAGTTACATTCAGGTGCAACACGTAAATGGACCTTGCAAAAGGAACATTGAATATCAGATTACTATGCTCTATTAGCTAAACCTAGAACTAACTATCCTTGCATTGCTAAGCACAGCTATCTAAGACATACCCAGTTTTTATGACTCACCTTCAGCATCTGAAGTTTCAGACCCATTGCAAGTGCTATCATCAGAAGAATGCACAACATCTTCTAAAGCTTCCACTTCCCTAAAAGTAACTGTTGGAGATCCAATGAAAGCAAAAACATCTGTACTGCTCTCTTGCAAGTCCCTTTCATCGCTCACCGCTTCAGACAACAAACTAACAACACCGTCTGCACTCAGCCACGAAGCCATGCTACCGCTGAGTAGGCTAATAAAATTCGACGGAATAGTACGTCACGGTTTATTTTTAAGCTCTATTTTGGTGTTTAAAACAAGTCGATGGCGTGAGCGGTTCGTTTTATCATAGGTTTTATATACTTCTTTTTGTGTCGATGGGTACCTCGACCGCCATATACCGGTATAACTGCCATATGGTGGTCGAGGTACCCATCGACACAAAAAGACATGTTTGTTGGTAGTGAAAGGAGAAAAAAGAGTAGTGTGAATTGCTACGTCTCCTTTATGGTGGTTGTTAAAGAAAACTTTAAATGCTTGGCGTAGATCGTTTCAGTAGTAAATGTTTAGTAATGTGGATGTTGAAAAGTGGGCAGTTGAGACTTAGATGATGTAGTAAAGCATTCCAAGATGAATACAATGGAATATTTAAATAAAGTCAGGACTAGTTGTAGACAAACTTTACTTAATGTTAAAAAAAACTGGAAAGCTAGAGTAATCTATCAGAGAGTATAGCTATAGTAACCTATCAGAGAGTGTAGCTACAGTAACCTATCGAGAGTATTAGCTACAGTAACCTATCAGAGAGTGTAGCTACAGTAACCAATCAGAGAGTGTAGCTACAGTAACCTATCAGAGAGTGTAGCTACAGTAACCAATCAGAGAGTGTAGCTACAGTAACCTATCAGAGAGTATAGCTACAGTAACCTATCAGAGAGAGTAGCTACAGTAACCTATCAGAGAGTGTAGCTACAGTAGCCTATCAGAGAGTATAGCTACAGTAACCTATCAGAGAGTGTAGCTACAGTAGCCTATCAGAGAGTGCAGCTACAGTAACCTATCAGAGAGTGTAGTTACAGTAACCTATCAGAGAGAGTAGCTACAGTAACATATCAGAGAGTGTAGTTACAGTAACCTATCAGGGAGTGTAGCTACAGTAACCTATCAGAGAGTATAGCTACAGTAACCTATCAGAGAGTGTAGCTACAGTAACCTATCAGAGAGTGTAGCTACAGTAACCAATCAGAGAGTGTAGCTACAGTAACCAATCAGAGAGTGTAGCTACAGTAACCTATCAGAGAGTATAGCTACAGTAACCTATCAGAGAGTATAGCTACAGTAACCTATCAGAGAGTGTAGCTACAGTAACCTATCAGAGAGTATAGCTACAGTAACCTATCAGAGAGTATAGCTACAGTAACCTATCAGAGAGTGTAGCTACAGTAACCTATCAGAGAGTGTAGCTATAAATACATATAATAAGAATTAATATCTGATTATTATGCACTCATTGCTGTTGGAATGGTAGATTTAAATAGTTTGAATTGATCTCTCTTTGCATACTTCTAACCGAAAATTAACAACAAGAAAAGAAAAAAATTAACAAAACCAACAGTGAGAACTTTATTTACTACAGAGAATGACAAACTATGGCTTATCAAGGAAAGAACCCAATGGATAAAGGAAAATGAAGCTTTAGTTAGTAAGTGGATGGACCATCAGTACAGCTCCAGTGTATTTCTGTTCATTCATTTCATTCAGTAATAATAATTGGTAAACATCTTGGGCTTATTTACAGGAGTTATACCAAAAGTAGAACTATCTGAATTTACTTTTTGTGCCATAGGTCTAAAGATGCAGGAGTAATCTAGGGGAAGTAATGCAGTGAAACAGTCACTACATTATTAAGAACTGCATTGAACTATTACACTGTGTTATTATTATTATTATTTCTAATTAGGCTTACCCGTTTATATTTTACATTATGGTTTTGTTTCCCTGTGTATTTTCCCCTGTTTATTTTATGTTTAACCACTCTTATCCTATTTCTAATTACATTCAAACTTTGTGTTCATTTACATTTGTGTCCATTTATTCTGACTTATTTACAAGTATTATGACACCAGAAATTAATATACTGAATTACAAATTAATAGCTAAATTTGAAATTAATAGAAAATTCTCACTTGTGAAAGCAGTGGTCTGAAATGATGTTGTGGTACCTTCCAAGTCAGCCAATATATTTCTACCAGTGACACTAACAGAGTATTGAATACCAGCCTCCAGACTACCAATAGTTATTGAGCTACTGGTAGTAGTTCCTGTTCTAGTAGGGACTCTATTACAAGTAGTACTAGTCAATGTAACTGTGTACATATCTACTGATAAACTATTGGTAGGTTGAGAGAAGGACAGAGTAGCTGATGTAGCAGTTATTGATGAAATGGTAACCATTGGTGATAAGACATCTGTATATTTATAAAGTGCAATATGACAGTGGATCAATAATATTGAGTGAGTACCCCGCCATAAAATTAATGCAATATATATATATATATATATATATATATATATAATATATATATATAATATATATATATATACCTTATCTAGCTTTACTCATGCCATTACGAAAGTGAGGTTCTGTCAACGAGTTTAATGTTTACTTGTTAGCTTGCAGCCAGACTAGAGAGGATGAAGTATATCCAGGAAAAAATAGCTAAATAGCAGAAAATTCTATAATTGCAATCTACACAATTGACCAGAAGACAATGATATTGCACAGGTTAAATGTGAGGTGAGCTAAATAATATACTTTTGGTCACTCAGAGGGGGTTTGTTGACCAAACCCCCGAACCCCCCCAGGCTATGGGTATGCCAAATTGTACTAATAATAATCGATCAACATCTGAAGTACTTAATTAAAGCAATCCCATTGATACTGACACAATATACTTGCAACCTTACCTCTAACGGTGAATGTTTGAGACACAGCTGGGACACTGAAATATGTGCCAATACTAGCTCTTATACGAAGAGTGACATTGAAGCCAGTAGTAAGACTAGCACTAGTATAAGTAGTTCCATCATTCACTTCAGCACCACCCATATTGACATTCATAGTGTTTACAAACACAATATATGTAGCTCCAGAGAAACCAGCTGGAGGAGTCCAGGTGGCCTGTACTCTTCTATTACTAATCTGTCTCAATACAAAATTAGTAGGAGGACCTGGTTCTGTAGTAGTAGTATTAATAATAATAAATATTATAAAATATTAATAATAATAATAATGTAATAATAATTGGCGAGCAAGAGTTAAAGCAATTAAACGTCAGGGGAGTTCTTTTGTTTGTTGGCAAACAAGCGAAGTGAGTGAAACAGTATTAGGGTTGGATATTTGAAAAGCAGGTATATGTTGCAGATATTTTTATATGTATTGATGATACATATGTTTTTTAAACAAATGTGTTGGGTTTTTTTCTCCTAAAATACAGCTTTTTAGGCTTGTCCCCATTTTCTTGTGGTACTACAGCTGTAAACAAGTCCAAAGTTACATTTAGGAATAAATGGAACTGAATGATGGCTCTTTGAATATGAGCTAGAACATTCAGTTCAAGCAAACCATGTAAACATAAATTGATGGAGGGAGGCCAACGAAGCAGTACTACCTTTTTGTGATGGTGTTGGCTGAGAATCTGGCTAATACCTGGTTGCTGAGAGTACTACAGACTTTGTCCTCACTCACACATCAAAACTAAACTTGTAGGATTAATTCTAGTTTTTGTTTAGTTCACTAAAACCAAACCCCTTAGTTTGGGTTATTTAAGAAAAACTAAAACTAAGCTGTGGAGAACATGAAAAACTAAACTGAATAATTTAGAAGACAGCAAATTCAATTAGAACTAAACCTACCAATAGAGGGGCTGGCAGAAACTAAAACAAGGCTATGTAACCTGTTTCCCCTTGAGTCATGCAATTATTTTCTAAAGTATATGTAGTGTATCCTACTCCAGGCATGTTTACCTTTTACTAATTGCTATCACTTCACACCTTATTCAGTTCTATTGATGTGTTACCTTATGTATTAATTGTTGTTGTTTTCACCTCTATTCATACCCAGACCTACAGCATGCTAGCCTATTCAGTGATTATATGAACATGTTGTTGTCTCGTTTCAAGACTAATATTAACATTTTAAAGTAAATTCGAACCCATTACTAACACAACAGTATATAAAAAATAATACTTTAATTATATACTCACTATTTCACAGAAATATGTCATTTTCAAAGTTTTCTTCACCTGCTACCAGAATTACCTTGCACTTTAAATACTGGTGATGTCACTGGAGTTGGTGTATTAGCATTACTAACAGTGTATGTGTAACTCCCTGGTAGATTTCCATTAATTTGTATAGCAACTCTGTACATCCTACTCTCACATGGAGGATTGCCTGTATGTATAGCATCTCCTCCTCCTATAAAGAATCCACCACCAGCAGTAATCATACTTCCATTCCTTCTCCAAGTCACTGATGTAGCTTGTGCTCCTGTAGTTGCTCCTTCTATGGTTACCTGTAGATCATTACGATCTAGTAATCGTGAACTACTAGGAAAAGTATTAAAAAATATAGTAGCATTAGTGATGGCACCTACAAACATCAGACAACACAGAGTCACAATAGTGCTGCTAGAAACACTGCATTTTGGAACCAGAAATCTCACTTATTACCAATTCACATAAAAAAGAGTAAATATTGCAATTTTAAAAACAAGAATAAGTTTTGCGTTGAAGTGTTCATTATTATGTCAATTAAGATGGGAGAAGGATTAATTAATAGACAGGAGGAGGGAGGGAGGGATTAAAAGAGAGAGAGAGAAAGAAGAGAAAGAGAGAATAGAAAAAAGGAAAGGATAAGTAAAGAACTAATATAAAGGATTTCAAGTTTAACTGATTTAGTTCCCTTGTGATTGGTGCTCGTGTTATATTAAATGATATCTAGGAGTTAAAATATTAAAAAAAGCACTAAAGATGCGAACCCTCAGTGCTATAAGGCAGTAATTTACATTATCCATTTGCTTAAGTTGCGAAGCTCACAATTAAATAGAACTAGAAGAGTTGTCTCAGTCTTGCCATGATTGTGATGCAAGAATTTATTTATGCTACAAGGCTAGTGCTGCTTTCAAGAAGCATTTTTGTGAGTGTAATGCTCGCATTAATTGCCTATTCCCAGTTGTGATGATTGTGGATCCTCACACGTAGCAACACTCACACGTAGCAACACTCACACAAGGACTTAATTGAGCAAATAGTGGTTGTGCTTATAATTCAATGCAAGCCATTCTCTATACACAAAATATTTGGCTGCATTTTACTGCATTGTGAACTCCTCCAGGTGGTAGGAATAATAAGGGGAATCCTTAGCATGCACTTGGACTTCTAGCTCCTATTAAAATATAAAACAACAACAACACTAACCATGCGAAGAGAATACTTTAAAATGGTACATTGTCATTCAGTTCGATCCATACCATCAATAAACCAGTGCCTCAACACACAAGCAGCTGTAATTACAAGTGATATAGCGAAAACCCTATAGCTCTTAATACAGCAATGTGTGCCAATGTAGGAACCTTGTGTTTGAGAACCAGTAATCTCCCTTTTCCAGAGGAGTAGGAACCTTGTGTTTGAGAACCAGTAATCTCCCTTTTCCAGAGAAGTAAGAACCTTGTGTTTGAGAACCAGTAACCTCCCTCTTCCAGAGGAGTAGGAACCTTGTGTTTGAGAACCAGTAACCTCCCTCTTCCAGAGGAGTAGGAACCTTGTGTTTGAGAACCAGTAACCTCCTTTTCCAGAGTAGTAGGAACCTTGTGTTTGAGAACCAGTAACCTCCCTTTTCCAGAGGAGTAGGAAGCCAAATAAGAGTGGTGTGACCATAACCACATCCACTTAACAGTGTCAACTTAACCACACCCTCTCATTCATTTATTTAGTGAATTTAATAAAGACAATTTTGAAGTCAATTTTCTAGACCAAAAGAACCAAAAAGTACAAGAACATTTACAATTTTTTATAAATATTTAGTAAGTTCATGTCAATAATAACTTTATTAAAAGATATAACTAGAGTGTAAGTAGATAAATAATGAACAATTGCAATTGGATAGATGGTAGGTCATTCTGTTAAGTGACTTTTTTTCGGATCAGAAAACAAAAACAAAAACAAAAAAATATAACAGCTAACACATTCAATTATTGTGGCCCAAAACATTTGTTTTGCATTCGCCTCATAGCACAGAATCTTTTTTTTGTTCCCCCCCCCCCCCCCCCCCCCCTCCCCCTATGCAGTTTCACTTATTTGCACTATTCACTGATATGATGACAACAGTGTAGGTGCAAGTGATGAAGTTAAAAACTATCATGGTTAATGTATTACAACTGGATGAACAATTGCATTATGGATAACTTAGAACTTTTTAAACAAAATCAATAACCTTGATTTGTAAGGTCACCAATGTGAATATCTACTTTGAAGAACAAAATACAAGCAAATCAACACCTCAAAATATCAATTCAAGATCAACACCTCAAAATATCAATTCAAGATCAACACCTCAAAATATCAATTCAAGATCAACACCTCAAAATATCAATTCAAGATCAACACCTCAAAATGTGACTGTCTACAAGAAAACTGGGCACAACTCGGCGTGCGTAAATATCGAGAAAAGATCGATCGATTTCTTAAAAATGTATTGTTTCAAGCCGACGGAAGGGAACGGTTAGGTCTATTATAGTGGGAACGACTTAAGCTACGACGATAAAACTTGGAGAGCTCAATATCTGGACGCCGACAACTCTGTAAGTGCAAAAAAATTTTTTTTCGAAGGGTGCCGCGTTGTGCCCGGTTTTCCTGTAGACGGTCACAAATATCAATTCAAGATCAACACCTCAAAATATCAATTCAAGATCAACACCTCAAAATATCAATTCAAGATCAACACCTCAAAATATCAATTCAAGATCAACACCTCAAAATATCAATTCAAGATCAACACCTCAAAATATCAACTCAAGATCAACACCTCAAAATATCAATTCAAGATCAACACCTCAAAATATCAACTCAAGATCAACACCTCAAAATAGCAATTCAAGATCAACACCTCAAAATATCAATTCTAGATAACGGATAACTTTTTTTATAATTATTATGGAAAACTCCTTAAAAATATTTCCACTGATGAAAAGGATTTTATTTTCTGTCTCAACAAAGCTGTAAATATTGACTTATTCTATAGCTCGAGGAATGCTTTCAAGAATGCTGTGCTTAAACTGTAAGTATTTTTTAAACGATGAAGTTTGTCGGGTTTAATTACGCATGAAAGCAGTTACAGGCAGGAAGGTTATGAGTAGAAAATAATTCAGAAATTGTGTGAATACAATTGGAACAGCACAAAAAAAATTGGTCCTACTATTGAAAGACAAAGCTGTATTATGAATATTATGCCATTAACCCTCAGCGTGCATGTGTGAGAGGGGTATAGTAGTCATCGTGTCTATTTGTCAGTTTGTCTGTCTGTCCGTCACACTCTGATTTTGGAGATAACTGACAATTAACCGTTGATTTGGTATGAACTTAGTCAGGACGAAGATTTAGGTAGGACTTTTTTATTGTGCTACATTTTTAATCTCGGGCTATTTGTTGAGCAAACGCGAACCTTTCAGCTCCACATAAGTACCAGCTTTTATGGGTAACGCCCCCTAGCATCACGTCATAATCAACCCTTTCATCGGTAGATTTCTAAAAAGAAAATATGTAAATAGATTAAAAAAATCATAACAAATTAAACATTGAAAAAAGTACCTAGCAACCATATTATATTCATGTAGCAAACGAGTTAGGGATTTTGAAAAAACGCATGTATGCTGCCTAGCAACAAACCACAAAAATTTAATTAATGTTTCATAATATTTACTGAATTATTTTAATATAAAAGTGATAATATGTGATTATACAATTATATTTACATCTTGATGATTGAATTATAATGAAAAATCTAAAGTTTTACAAAAATGTTGCTTATAATGAAAAATCTGTAAGAGTATATTAAAAAAAACAGTTACATTCAGGTGCAACATGTAAAAGGACCTTGCAAAAGGAGCATTGAATACGAGATTACTATGCTCTATTAGCTAAACCTAGAACTAACTATCCTTGCATTGCTAAGCACAGCTATCTAAGACATGCCCAGTGTTTATGACTCACCTTCAGCATCTGAAGATTCAGACCCATTGCAAGTGCTATCATCAGAAGAATGCACAACATCTTCTAAAGCTTCCACTTCCCTAAAAGTAACTGTTGGAGATCCAATGAAAGCAAAAATATCTGTACTGCTCTCTTGCAAGTCCCTTTCATCGCTCACCGCTTCAGACAACAAACTAACAACACCGTCTGCACTCAGCCACGAAGCCATGCTACCGCTGAGTAGGCTAATAAAATTCGACGGAATAGTACGTCATGGTTTCCTTAGTTACCGCATACCTGCGTGAATAGCTAGGTAGTGTTTTAATAGCGCTGAGGGTTCGCACCTTTGGTGCTTCATTACTATGGTTATTACATTAACATTTACAGTATAAAACTGGGAAAAATACAGTAAAAAAGTACATACATTCAGATACATCATCTGTTTCTTGAACTATTTGATATCTTTTTTATGCTTTTTTTTTTTTTCATTCCGTTAATTATATGTTGGCCATAAAGTAATGAGCTAGACTAGGAATAATTTTATCATTGCACAAGAAGTTAGATTAAGTGTAAGACATTTTTATTCTCATGAATAGAATGAATACATTGTCAAACAGCCCATCTTGTTTAGCCTTAAACTCACATTGTCCTTGAACTTGCATAAATAAAGTAGTAATAGTAGTAGTAGCAGCCAATAAGTACAGGATCATATCTGTTGGAAAGAAAGAATATTGGATGACAGATTCACATTCAACATTATTTCTGAAGCATCCCAATCTCAAGTTATTGTTTTTAAAGTTGTTGTTGATTCAACACAGCATATGTTGTTTTCACAAGTCAGTGATATCTTTTTAATGCCCCATAAAACAGGACTGTCATTTCCTTTGTAGCTATGTGGCAGTAATGAGTTAGCCAATTATTGGCATTATGAAGAAGAAAAGACTTAAAGGCTATGGGATACTTTCAAGTAGTGATAACTGTTTAGATTATGGAATACATTGTAAGAGATCTTTTGTTAGAGACAGAGACGAGAGAGAATGAGAAAGAGATGAAGTCAAAGAAGAAGAACAAAGAGAAGAGGAATGCATGAACATTGATGTTGTGTCATTGAAAGACAGTTGTGTGTGTAATTATTTATTGGCATAGTGAATCGCAGTGCGTGTTTGTAATCTTTAGTGTTTGTAATCTTTAGTGTATGCGTATGTCGTGTTGTGCTTATTTTATGTCCGGATGTCCAGTGACCACACCCCCTCATTATTTGTGCGCATGCGTGTCAGGACACGCATGCGTATCCTCAGTTCCCCCTATATTCCCATTCTGTTAGTTACAGATTAATACTCTGTCAAAGGGTGCGGAGGGCGAAATCTGGTGGCAGCAGGTCACCAGAGCGTATGAGTAAGTGTGTGTCGGATAACTTCTCCTCTACCTCTGGCGACTTACCTTCAGGCTTATAGCCTTTACTGATTAAGCCAATCCAGGTTCTCCGTGGCCTGTGACCGCCAACCCACACAGATAATATTTTCTTAATAGCAGCTGCACTCCTAGTACTTTATTATGTATTAGTTAATAAAAATGGCAATTATGAATGGTCATAAATCTATTAGATACGAGTATTTCAGCCATTGTAAAGGCTATCATTAGCTATAGTCTTTATGTTATACATAGTTTTGTCATAGCACCTGCAAGTTTCCCTAGGATGTCATCACTAAAATAATGACATTCACATACATAGTAAAATGGTTAAAATATTTGTGTATTTAATTAAATTTAAAAAAAAATATTTGAGTAGAAATTACAATCACAAGCTTACAACTGATGTCCATTAGCTATGCCTAGTCACAAGCTTACAACTGAAGTCCATTAGCTATGCCTAGTCACAAGCTTACAACTGATGTCCATTAGCTTGCCTAGTCACAAGCTTACAACTGATGTCCATTAGCTATGCCTAGTCACAAGCTTACAACTGATGTCCATTAGCTATGCCTAGTCACAAGCTTACAACTGATGTCCATTAGCTTGCCTAGTCACAAGCTTACAACTGATGTCCATTAGCTATGCCTAGTCACACACTTACAACTGATGTCCATTAGCTATGCCTAGTCACAAGCTTACAACTGATGTCCATTAGCTATGCCTAGTCACAAGCTTACAACTGATGTCCATTAGCTATGCCTAGTCACAAGCTTACAACTGATGTCCATTAGCTATGCCTAGTCACAAGCTTACAACTGATGTCCATTAGCTATGCCTAGTCACAAGCCTATAACTGATGTCCATTTAGCTATGCCTAGTCACAAGCTTACAACTGATGTCCATTAGCTATGACTAGTCACAACTACAACTGATCCATAGCTTGCCTAGTCACAAGCTTACACTGATGTCCATTAGCTATGCCTAGTCACAAGCTTACAACTGATGTCCATTAGCTATGCCTAGTCACAAGCTTACAACTGAAGTCCATTAGCTATGCCTAGTCACAAGCTTACAACTGATGTCCATTAGCTATGCCTAGTCACAAGCTTACAAACTGATGTCCATTAGCTATGCCTCTTCACAACAAGCTTACAACTGATGTCCATTGCTATGCCTAGTCACAAGCTTACAACTGATGTCCATTAGCTATGCCTATTCACAAGCTGACACTGATTTCCATTAGCTATGCCTAGTCACAAGCTTAAAACTGATGTCGCAGCTATGCTATCACAAGCTCAACGATTCCATTAGCTATGCCTAGTCACAAGCTTACAACTGATGTCCATTAGCTATGCCTAGTCACAAGCTTACAACTGATGTCCATTAGCTATGCCTAGTCACAAGCTTACAACTGATGTCCATTAGCTATGCCTAGTCACAAGCTTACAACTGATGTCCATTAGCTATGCCTAGTCACAACAACTGATGTCCATTAGCTATGCCTAGTCACAAGCTTACAACTGATGTCCATTAGCTATGCCTAGTCACAAGCTTACAACTGATGTCCATTAGCTATGCCTAGTCACAAGCTTACAACTGATGTCCATTAGCTATGCCTAGTCACAAGCTTACAACTGATGTCCATTAGCTATGCCTAGTCACAAGCTTACAACTGATGTCCATTAGCTATGCCTAGTCACAAGCTTACAACTGATGTCCATTAGCTATGCCTAGTCACAAGCTTACAACTGATGTCCATTAGCTATGCCTAGTCACAACAACTGATGTCCATTAGCTATGCCTAGTCACAAGCTTACAACTGATGTCCATTAGCTATGCCTAGTCACAAGCTTACAACTGATGTCCATTAGCTATGCCTAGTCACAAGCTTACAACTGATGTCCATTAGCTATGCCTAGTCACAAGCTTACAACTGATGTCCATTAGCTATGCCTAGTCACAAGCTTACAACTGATGTCCATTAGCTATGCCTAGTCACAAGCTTACATCTGATGTCCATTAGCTATGCCTAGTCACAAGCTTACAACTGATGTCCATTAGCTATGCCTAGTCACAAGCTTACAACTGATGTCCATTAGCTATGCCTAGTCACAAGCTTACAACTGATGTCCATTAGCTATGCCTAGTCACAAGCTTACAACTGATGTCCATTAGCTATGTATGCCTAGTCTCAAGCTTACAACTGATGTCCATTAGCTTGCCTAGTCACAAGCTTACAACTGATGTCCATTAGCTATGCACAAGCTTACAACTGATGTCCATTAGCTATGCCTATAGTCACAAGCTTACAACTGATGTCCATATGCCTAGTCACAAAGGTATATTCATGCTACTGCTATAGTAGTGGCAACTGAACTTGAAATGCTCAACATTGAGCAAATAGATCCAATGTTAGCATTCATGTGACAGCTAGTTTGATTTTACATTGCTGGCAGAGCCTTGGAAAGCATTAGCTAATGAGGTAATAGTTTGTGAGTCTAAAACATATTCATTGTTTTGTTCTGTGGTTGCATGGACTTAGCACACATAAACTTAGTACACTTCACCACAATTATTTTAGATCACTCCGTAATTTCATCAAAATAATGATTCCTTTAATATCTCTATCTCAGGCATGACAGGGCGAGTTCTGTTCGTATCGCATAAATTGATTCAAACAACCCTTAATTAAATAATGTTGTTATGATTCAGTCAGTATTCAAAAAAGGTTCGTAGCTTTTAGCTATATATCTCAAAAGGAGCATTACACATTAATTTACATGTTAAATTTCACAGCATACTAACACAGTTAGCTACGCATCTATCTAGTATTGCATAAATGCACTAATCTAATCCAAGCACAAGTGCTATTTTCTATCATAAAAATAATTGTGAAGTAGTCATTCATGCTATCCTCTATGAGTTGTTCTTATCTAATGTGAGGTAAGTCATGACCAATTCTCTTATTATTAGGTTACTTTTACCAAAACATTTCAGAACATAATTTGAACAGAGCAATGCAGTAATAACTATAATTACATTTCAGTTACCTCTATAGATCATACAGTGGGCCCGCAATATGCACAATTATCTTCAGGTTGACTAGCTTTTTCGTGGCTCAATTTCAAAGCGCATACCGCACCGCAGAAGTCACACGACCTTTATTACAAGTTTCCAAACGCGGAAATGTTTATAGCTGTGCTGTCAATTTCATCCTTCATTTAGAACAAAGCGCGAGTAAAGGGTCTGGCTACGCGAGACTACTGTTAGCTATGTGTCCAATTTGGTAAAATATAACAGTTCAAAGACACAGTAGGTTGAATTGTCCAATTGTGGAAACAGTGAGGAACCTTACACCTTTCAATGAACAATAGAGTAGCCCAGAGAAATCCCGAAGGATTGAAAGAACTAAATAATTAACACTTTCATTCATAATGTTGTAGTCTTTTCATGCTAGTCTTTATGTCATACCACACACATACCAGCTCAGTTATTTAAACCCTGGCTGAGCACAGTTCTGTTGGAGATTTTTAGTCTGAGTATAAGAGTTGCTATTGAGACAGAGGTTACTAGTGACATAAGAAGCTCGATATCCGCTCTACGGCCTGTCTAGTACTGCCAACCTGGGGGACTTCTGGGCGATTAGTCTCTTTAAGTATATCTCACATACTTCCATTAGTTTGCTCCGCGCTCAACCTCCCTGGTACCCCACAACTAGGTGCCAGCGGTGTAAAGAACCTACGCCTACGACGCCAGTGGAACCTGAAAGAACAGCACTAGAGAAGTCGGACGAAGTTACTGTTGGAGGGAACGAACGTTGTTTCATTAATATTGTGTATCATTTTTGCGGCACGTTACCTTGTAATAATTATTTTATCATTTTATTTGTACAGGCCTTGTCTGAGTGGGGGAAAGAAAACCCTACCAGTGTGCCTTGGATTGAGAGAGTAGTATGCCTTACAACAAAGGGAAGTCAAAGACTGGAGAGTCTCACATACCTGGACAGGAGTTAGGAATGATAACAAGATCGAGAAACTTGGTAGAGGACTAAGGTATAACTGGAGATAGTAGTAGTTGCCCGTATGGAGAAGGCGGAGAGCTGAACGGGTCTGCATTGGATGGGAGATGTGATAGAAGTGAAACAACTGAGGCTCCAACAGTGGCAATGGCACAAACAGCACAGCCATCACAGGCAGACATGTTCAATCTCATGTTGAAGACTATGCAGCAGAACACTGAACTTATACAGTATATGAGAGATGATAGAAGAGAAGAACGACGGGTTGATTGGGAACGCCAGCAAGCTAGAGATTATGAGAAAGACAGGCTGACTGCACTAAACAGTGCTATCCAATCATTTCCAAAGATTTCCAATATAGACCATCTCCCTGCCCAACTGGCAAATTTTACTGACATTTTGAACTCTTATGAAGTCCCAGCAAATAGAAGAACATGCCGTCTTCCTGGCATACTGACAGGGCAGTTGGCCATTACTTTTCAAACACTGAAGATTTCTAATGACACACCTTTTGATGAAAATCTGTTAAATGAAGTTGGAGTGACAGCAACTTCTGCTGCTAGAGCATTTCTACGTCCTGATTCTGAGGCATTAAAGAAGATGGGTCCTGTTGATTATCTTAATCATGCAGAGAATTTGATAGATAGAATCACGGCTGGAGTTAGGTCAATAGAAGAAGTGAAGACGAGATGGTTGAAAGTTTACCTGAATAACCTGGGAAGTCGAGAATGCCTCATTGCATTAGCCAGTGAAGGAATAAAGTCGAAGGCTGACATGAGAAAAGCTGTAATATTGTGCCATGAAAACCACGGCTCAGTAGTGGATGATTCCTGGAATGTTGCAAAATTCTTTACCAAGAAGCCAGAGGCCACGAAGTTTTGGAATGAGGCCATCGTGCTTGAATTGTGGGAAAATTGGTCACAAGGCTGCTGACTGTTACAGCAAAGTGTCATGGAAGGACCTGTCAGGTGTGACTTGCTACAGCTGCAAGCAGCCTGAGCATATCAGTCCCAATTGCCCAAACCGTGACGGACGTGAGGTATCGACCGGAAAGTCCGAGGACAACACGAAGACAATGAAGAACTCTTGCAGAGTATCTACACCTGATCAGTCCGAGTCTAGGGGAAACGTTATCAATGTGGTGATTTGCGATGTGAGTATTCCTGCCATCATTGACTCTGGGGCGGACATCTCAGTTGTTCCTGAAGAGGTTGTGCCTGTGGCAGCTCATTCCAAGGAGACTATCAGGATAACTGGCTATGATGGAGTGAGCAAGGTGAGAAAGGTGACTGAGATAAGTATTAGAATGGGAGATGTAATATTGCAGGAGAAAGTGGCATTAGTGAGTATGGCAGAGTTAGGAGAAAAGGCCTTGATATCCCTTCCTTTGTTAGATGAGAAGAAAAGAAAGATGTTATTACAGGTGTTGGAAGAACAGAAAAATGTTAGTGCAGTGCAAACAAGAGCAATGTGCAAGAGAGATTGTCAAGAAGAAGCATGTGACAAACAGAATATGATTGAAGAGCAGATAAGTGGTGTGAGACCTCTGAACCTAGAGGAGGAAGTTATAAATAATGCTGAAGATGGTGAGATTGGAGAAGATAGTCAAGGTGAAATTAGTGAGGAAAGTGGTGTGTGTGAGGAGAAGTTTGAGTTAGATTGTGTTAGTGAGGGGGAAGACAGGAAAAAGTTTATAGAGGAAGTACAGAGTGACTGTTCATTGAAGTATTGTCGTAAGCTTGCTTCATTAAGGGACGTGGATATAGTTGGGACAAAGGAATACTGCTTCATGTTATTGTTGATAGTGTGTTGGGTGAAGTGGTAAGGATTGTTGTGCCAAAATGTAGAAGACCGACTCTTTTGAAGTTAGCCCATGACAAATGTGGACATATAGGCACCAGGAAAGTTGCCGATATTTTGGGCAAGAGGTTCATGTGGCCTAATATGAGTGCAGATATACATCATTTTTGTCAGTCTTGCTTAGCTTGTCAGAGATTTAATAGGAGAGGCCAGGCAAAAGCTCCCATGATTGAGAGGCCGGTAGTCACGGAGCCATTTGAAGTGGTGGCCATGGACATAGTGGGCCCATTGCCCCGAGGGAGGGGTAGAATGTGCTACATATTTACCACAATCTGTATGGCTACTCGTTGGCCAGATGTTGTGCCCCTGAAGAGCATCTCTGCCAAGTCAGTGGTAGAGGCATTGATCAGTATTTTTGGAAGAACGGGGTTACCATTACAGCTTCTCTCCGACAACGGGACCCAATTTACAGGCACACTTGTTAAGGAATTATCTGAGTTGTTTGGCATAGAGATGGTGAAGACGTCCCCTTATCACCCTCAGTCAAATGGAGTGGTGGAGCAGATGCATGCCACACTTGAAAGCTTGTTAAGAAAGGCTCATGATAGTGGGAAGGACTGGGTTAGTCAAATACCATTTGCTCTTCCCTAGCCCTAGCCCTAGCCCTAGCCCTAGCCCTAGCCCTAGCCCTAGCCCTAGCCCTTTTGCTTTGCGCCAGATGCCGTGTAGGTCTACAGGGTTTAGTCCTTATGAGTTAGTTTTTGGACGTCATATGAGAACACCTTTAGATATTGTATATGCAGGATGGAAGTGTAAGGATTTTGAGAGGTTGAATATGTGTGATTGGGTGTGTCAGCTAGCAGAGAGGTTGGAAATGTTAAGAGATGTGGCAGTTTTGAATGGTAGATTGATCAGGGAAAGGTGATAAGAAAGTTGTCAGTAGGGGATAAGATATGGTGTCGTATTCCTGGTAGAAATGGCAAACTAGAGGATGCATGGGATGGGCCATATGTTGTGGAAAATATTCTGAGTGAGGTCAATTACCGTGTGAGAGAGGTTGGAAGCAAAAAGAGAAGTAAGACAGTCCATGTTAACTCTACAAAAAGATATGTGGAGAGAGAAGAGGAAGTGAATTCTGTAACAGTGATTGCTGAAGTGAGCCAAATGTAAAGTTGCATGATGAGGTTGCACCTGGGTTCAGGAGTGCAATAGAGGGTGTGCGATGTGAGTTTGAGGATGTGTTAGATGGGAGAGTAGGACGTTACAAGGATGGAGAGGCTAAGGTTGTGGTTAATAAGGATGCACAGCCAAGGTCCCACAAACCGTACAGAATTCCGGAGACACTGAAAGACAAGGTGGAGCAGGCTGTTAGGCAGTTGACTGATGAAGGTTGGGTTGAAGAATCAGATTCACCCTGGGGGTCACCTATTGTTCCTATCCACAAGCCAGATGGGTCAATTAGAGTTTGTGTTGACTACCGTAGCCTAAACAGTGTAACACCCCAAACACAGTTTCAAATACCTCTTTTAGAAGAGATGTTAGCTAAAGTTGGCCAGGCTGGTTACTTGTCAAAATTGGATTTACGGAAGGGGTATTACCAGATCCCTTTAGATACTTCCTGTAGAGACCTTACAGCATTTGTTACACCTTGGGGCACATTCAGTTTAAGGTGTTACCATTTGGACTGAAAAAATGCCCCTGCAATTTTTCAGAGTATAATGACCAAGGTATTAAGGAATTGTGCAGATTTCAGTGTAGTATATATTGATGATGTGCAGATATTTTCAAATGCGGAGGAGGAACATGTTGGGCATGTGAAAAGTGTGTTGCACGCATTGCGTGAATCAGGTCTTACTGTTAAAAAGGAGAAGTGTGCATGGGGCTTACAACATGTAGAATACCTGGGACATCTGATTGGAAATGGGCAGTTGTCAGTTCCTGATCACAGGATTACTGCAATGAAAAATTTTATCATACCCAAATCGAAAAGAGACCTTAGAGCTTTCCTTGGCTCTATTGGGTACTATAGGAAGTTTATAAGTGATTTTGCCCAGTACTCATCAGTGCTGACACCTGCTACCTCATCTAAGGCACCTGGAGGGGTAATCTGGACCCCAGCAATGGACGAGGCCTTTTCACATCTCACTGTAAGTTTGTGTAATAAATGTATATTACATGTTCCCTCCCACAATGATGAGTATATAGTGCACACGGATGCAAGTGAAAAAGGAATTGGTGGTGTTCTGAATGCCAAGCGTGAAGATGTCCTGCCGGTTGCTTTTTATAGTCGGCAGCTTCGAGGAGCAGAACTGAGGTACTCAGCTACAGAGTAGGAGGCCCTGGCAGTTGTTCAGATTGTCCAGCATTTCTTGCTGTACCTGTATGGGAGAGAATTCACCGTAGTGACAGATCACCAGGCATTGACATCCTTGATGTCATCCAAGACCCTCAATCGGTGCCTGCATGGTTTTGCAATGAAATTAATAGAGCTTAATCTGCATATTGTGTATCGCCCAGATTCAGATAACTCTAATGCAGATGGTCTTAGCAGGCAGTCCTGGGTAAATGAGACGGAGGAGCCTACTGAAGAGGCGGAGCCTCATCTGAGTGCCGGGGGATGGGGAAACAGTGAGGAGCCTTACACCTTCAATGAACAATAGAGTAGCCCTGAGAAATCTCGAAGGATTGAAAGAACTAAATAATTAACACTTTCATTCATAATGTTGTAGTCTTTTCATGCTAGTCTTTATGTCATACCACACACATACCAGCTCAGTTATTTAAACCCTGGCTGAGCACAGTTCTGTTGGAGATTTTTAGTCTAAGTATAAGAGTTGCTATTGAGACAGAAGTTACTAGTGACATAAGAAGCTCGATATCCGCTCTACGGCCTGTCTAGTACTGCCAACCTGGTGGACTTCTGGGCGATTAGTCTTTAAGTATATCTCACATACTTCCATTAGTTTGCTCCGCGCTCAACCTCCCTGGTGGCAGCTCCTACCCCACACCAATGATAGTAAAATAAGGTGCTGACAGATGGAAAATCATGCTGTTCTCATTTCATGTTGAGTCCTTATTTTATATACTTGGAATAATCATTGTACAGAAACTGAGACTCAGTTATAATGACCTTTTGATTCTGATTCTTGGAGTTACACAGATAGATAATGTATATGTCATCTTTTATTGTTTACAATAATACATATATTGTTTCAAAAGTGCTGATCACAATGAAATGGTTATGTAATTATTGGTGCCCTGGATCTTGCTTTTAAATCTCTATCCAAAGAATGTACATTGGCGTACTTTCTCCTGATGAAGCCAATTTGTCCTAATATTCGGTTGGATTAGTTCTGACGGTACTTAAAAACAGTTTGGCATATTACCAACTAACACTAAGTGAGTCGAGAATACTTTACCAACTAACACTAAGTGTGTCGACAATACTTTACCAACTAACTGTGTCGACAATACTTTACCAACTAACACTAAGTGTGTCGACAATACTTTACCAACTAACTGTGTCGACAATACTTTACCAACTAACACTAAGTGTGTCGACAATACTTTACCAACTAACACTAAGTGTGTCGATAAATGAGAACTTGCAACTACCATAAATAATTGAGACTTCAACAAGATGCAGGTTTACCTATAGAGATACACTAGCTAAGAACACCATCACAGATACTGAACTACTTGTGAAATTCATGAAGCTTAGTGGGGATTGAAGTTACAGGGCCACAGTATTGTGTTCGTAAATGTGGTGGGGTTTTTGTATGTGGGATGAGGTATTTCTAGTCGTCATGACACTAGAGTGTGCCTGTGCCATGACCAGTAGTAACAAGCTTAGTTAGTTTGACATCAGTGGTTACCAAGAGCCTAGACGATCATCAGTTTCATCATTGCCAAGTAGTATTAGTTTACCATCAGAATCAGAGCCTGTCTGTCTTCAAGTTCAGTGCCTTTTTCCAGCTGGACAGTGTCAAGTGGAGCCTGTATGTGGGTTGGGTATAATATTGCACTACTAATGGTGTGGGAAACAATGAGTGGTTTGCACTGCCTCAAAGCCAGCCACACCCATCCAGTCACAGTCGCTGAAGAGCAACAGTGGTATAGGCAGTCAGAAAGACTATCATTCAGTAGATTGATTTATAGCATGATCCAGGATGTGGTTTTCAGTATTGTATACAACCTGAGGGAGGAATTCATTGGCGGCCATGACAGAGTCCGTAAATTTTCCTGATAATTAGAGTTGACAAGAAAAACATCGAAAGACTGTAGAGGTTAATAAACTAGTTTTTAACACATTGTACATTATATTGCGATGTTGTTGGGGTTGTCTGTGGACACTTTTGGGGCTGCTGTAGTACATTATGTATACAGCAAAGCAGTAGCAGAATGGCTGCTATGGTGGCTTCAAGTAAGTTGGGACTCAAAGTAAGCAGGAAAAAAAGACAACCAAAATTCATTATAAGCTCTGTAACAGCTGTGGTGTGAGTGGTTAGTGAAGCAAGAAAGCAGGCCTGTTTCAACTCCAATAACACAGCTATGGTAGCCTGTTTGCAGAAACTCTTGAAAGCAGGCACCGGGAGTGGTCAATGGAGTGGCCAATGCGATGACTGGAAATAGAGCTGATTGGGCATCCACTTTGTTTAGAATCTCTGGTTGCAATGTCATGACAAGTTAGTTAGCCTGCTCTGTGATTTTGAAGTTGCTTAGTTAGCTTGAGAGGATAAGAATAGGGCCAGAGACACTGCTTATACTCAGTATTTTGCTGACTCTTCACTTTGCAGCTATTCTGTTTCATGTAGTAAATGTCTTAACTACAAGGTTAATTTCATAATCAAGCATATACACTTATTTGAAGACTACTTTTCACACCACTATAGTGGATATTGCTTACGTTTCATTTAGCATAATTTTATAGCTATCATTTCTTTGCATTCCCTGCTCCTTCTTAGATTACTTAAGTGCTATATGTCCTTGATCTTGTAGCATTCCAAAGGAAAACATTGGTTCTCCCTGCCAGCTCCAGTGTTATGTCATGGCTATTGACTACAAAACACAGTTTGCTCTCAAACCAAACTAGGTTAAAAAGCTGACCTCTCTACTAGTAGTGCCAATAGAGATCTTGCCAATTTCAAAATGTGCTATTGAAGTAAAATAAAGCAATAACACCTTCCAATCATATTTTGCTAATGATGATGAGTAATTACTTGAAATTTTAGTTTTTGTTCTGATTCAGAATTGCATTCTCAATTTCTGTTAGCATACAAAGCATGGCTATTAAAAGGCAGTGTACTCAATTGCCAACTAATATTGATCTGTAGATTAGAAATTTAATGGACAAATCTATCGAATCACCATAAGAATGATCACAGTGACTCCTTGAGGATGTAAGAAAGGGTGTAGATATGCAAATGTTTGAAAGTGCTCAGTGAGGACCAATCCTCCAGCTCCCCAGCTTCTGATCTACAAACATACTGTAGTTTTGCTCAGTGAGGACCAATCCTCCAGCTCCCCAGCTTCTGATCTACAAACAGACTGTAGTTTTGCTCAGTGTGGACCAATCCTTCAGCTCCCCAGCTTCTGATCTACAAACAGACTGTAGTTTTGCTCAATCCTCCAGCTCCCCAGCTTCTGATCTACAAACAGACTGTAGTTTTGCTCAATCCTCCAGCTCCCCAGCTTCTGATCTACAAACAGACTGTAGTTTTGCTCTGTGTGGACCAATCCTCCAGCTCCCCAGCTTCTGATCTACAAACAGACTGTAGTTTTGCTCAGTGAGAACCAATCCTCCAGCTCCCCAGCTTTTGATCTACAAACAGACTGTAGTATTGCTCAGTGTGGACCAATCCTCCAGCTCCCCAGCTTCTGATCTACAAACAGACTGGAGTTTTGCTCAGTGAGGACCAATCATCCAGCTCCCCAGCTTCTGATCTACAAACAGACTGTAGTTTTGCTCAGTGAGGACCAATCATCCAGCTCCCCAGCTTCTGGTCTACAAACAGACTGTAGTTTTGCTCAGTGTGGACCAATCCTCCAGCTCCCCAGCTTCTGATCTACAAACAGACTGTAGTTTTGCTCAGTGAGGACCAATCCTCCAGCTCCCCAGCTTCTGAGCTACAAACAGACTGTAGTTTTGCTCAGTGAGGACCAATCCTCCAGCTCCCCAGCTTCTAATCTACAAACAGACTGTAGTTTTGCTCAATCCTCCAGCTCCCCAGCTTCTGATCTACAAACAGACTGTAGTTTTGCTCAATCCTCCAGCTCCCCAGCTTCTGATCTACAAACAGACTGTAGTTTTGCTCTGTGTGGACCAATCCTCCAGCTCCCCAGCTTCTGATCTACAAACAGACTGTAGTTTTGCTCAGTGAGAACCAATCCTCCAGCTCCCCAGCTTTTGATCTACAAACAGACTGTAGTATTGCTCAGTGTGGACCAATCCTCCAGCTCCCCAGCTTCTGATCTACAAACAGACTGGAGTTTTGCTCAGTGAGGACCAATCATCCAGCTCCCCAGCTTCTGATCTACAAACAGACTGTAGTTTTGCTCAGTGAGGACCAATCATCCAGCTCCCCAGCTTCTGGTCTACAAACAGACTGTAGTTTTGCTCAGTGTGGACCAATCCTCCAGCTCCCCAGCTTCTGATCTACAAACAGACTGTAGTTTTGCTCAGTGAGGACCAATCCTCCAGCTCCCCAGCTTCTGATCTACAAACAGACTGTAGTTTTGCTCAGTGAGGACCTCAGTGTGGACCTATCCTCCAGCTCCCCAGCTTCTGAGCTACAAACAGACTGTAGTTTTGCTCAGTGTGGACCAATCCTCCAGCTCCCCAGCTTCTGATCTACAAACAGACTGTAGTTTTGCTCAGTGAGGATCAATCCTCCAGCTCCCCAGCTTCTGATCTACAAACAGACTGTAGTTTTGCTCAGTGAGGATCAATCCTCCAGCTCCCAAGCTTCTGATCTACAAACAGACTGTAGTTTTGCTCAGTGTGGACCAATCCTCCAGCTCCCCAGCTTCATTTGTAATGGATATGATGTATATTAGCTTCATTGTTGTTACTAATTCTCTAAAATTAATTTACTTTCCCATTATTTCAGTCGACATAATCTGCTGAGATTGTGACATCTAAAACTTATAGCACAGCAAGAAAGCAATGAATTTTAGTTGTGCATATTTGAATTGTATTGACTTCCATTGAGGTTAACAAGATCAAAACATTAGCTATAATAAAGTGTTTATAACATTATGCTGCTACACAGAAAAAATGTAGTAATAACAAATAGCAATGTCTATACACATAGATAGACCACCAGTACGTCAGCTATATATTGTACAACAATGATGTTTAATCAATTTGTAGGAGCAATCTCTGGACTTTTTACAGTCTCATAATGAGATTCAGATTCTCTCTCCATGACTTCTCCGTATGCAGCACATGACTCCATCTTTACATCTGAAATACTACACACAATCATCTTCGATTCATAAATATCTCACAAACTATATAAATACTTCTAATAAATGCTATATAATTAACTCTCAGGTGCATGTGCGAAAGGTTTATTGTAGTCGTCCTGTCTGTTTGTCTGTTTGTCTGTCTGTCTGTCTGTCACACTCATATTTCGCAGACTACTGACAATTAACCATTGATTTAGGCATGAACTAACTCAGAATGAAGATTTAGGACCAGTGATTGTGCTACTTTTATAAATCTCCAGCTAATTGGTGAGAAAAAGCGAAGCTTTCAGCTCCACGTTGGTACCTGCTTATGTGGGAAATGCCCCCTAGTGTCACATCATAATCATGTGAGCAAATAGTTTCTTGCAGCCAGTGATGTAGTTTGCTTTATGATCAGGGAAGTTAACGGAATTGAAAGAAGTTAAGTTTCGCGTTGAAAATGTATACCAGTGAGTGTTTCTGACCTTCTCTTATTATGAAGACAGGTTTCCATGTACCATTTTCTTTATATTGATGCCTGATTAAAATAGCTTATATATTGCGTGTTCTTTTAGTCAGAGATTATATTGTAATAGCTAAGTAGTGTTTAGTAGCGCAGAGAGTTCTGGTGCTTCATTATAACTGTACAAGTAAAACAATATCATTAGCCTTTTATAACAAATAAAGTTCCGTATTAAAATTCATTAACATTAGTATTTGTATAACTACCTTTTTTCTGTCTTTCTTGTAAATTTCAAGCTTGCAATGACTATTCCCAGAATGAGTGAGTAAATAATCACTGTAGTTATTAGCGTGATGAAGACTGATGCAAGTACAATATCTGAAAATTGTAATTGACAAAACGAATTAATTATATAAGGATGTACAAGTTTTTCATGTTAAAGTATAAGCAAACCCTAAATTCTTACAGTAGAAGGACACTGTCATTGTTAAAATATTATTATACTATTTATTTCTTGTATAAGTATGTTAGTTAATTATTATTGTTCTGTTAAAATGCATCTCATAACAAATTTAATTGTATGCACAGCCACTTGGGCCAGTTCTTATTCAAAATCATCATCATTCTTTACTTCAAATAAACAAGAAACTGCTAATTTAACTTAGTAATTGTAAAAACTTGATTCACTCAATTTAATTTACCATAGTTTTACTGACACTAACTAACTGCACTTTTCTTTACTTGTTTGAGAGCAAGTTGTTGAAGTTCTTTCAGTAGTAGGAGATAATAGAGTAACAGGATCTGGTCCAGCTCTCATTCCTGATACTGACTTCTGCCCATCAGTTGCTCTAGCCACTACTTCAAACACGTACTCTGCTGCACTGACTAATTTATTAATAGTAATTGAAGTAGCTTCCTTTGAAACAACCACACTTGATTCAAGAGTTTGTCTCTTTCTACTGCCTGTCTGTCCGTAGTAGACTACAAAATCAGTGATGACTTGGAAACCAGAGTTGTCCCAGGATATTCTCACTGAAGTGTCAGACAGAACTTCTAACTCAATATTTTCAACTTCAGCTAATAAATAAATAAATAAAACAATAAATATACTTGACAATATTTATAGCTAAACTGAATTACATGAACATGTATAATTACTATAATAAAATACTTTAATTTTGTGAGTCAGTAACATCAACCAACAACTGTGAACATTCATTAACATTTCAAGAGCAGAGACCAGTTGGTAAAACATCACATCATAATACCATCATCTTCTGTAGAGAGCAATTAAGGAAATGATGTCGATTAGAAATGACAACTAATTGAAACATACAACAAGTGAAATCTGTGAGGAATGGACAGAGAAAGCAATAGCTTCACATAGCGTAAATCCATATTTGAGAAACACGGATCCTGAGAAGCAGGGGAGATTGACAAAGAAAGAAATGCAGGACTCAAGATGAGATGAAGTGTTGAGAAGAGCTAAAATGACTCAGGAAGACAGAGAGCGGGAAAGAGAAACTGGTGTAGATAAATCAAGTAGTATTAAGTAGAAAATCTTAAGAACAGTTAAAAATAAATTATGCCACATCATTCCTAATTTTCAAAAGTCATTACATATAGTGCCACTGTGTAAAATAGAATAAACAACTTATTACACTCCTTAAAGTTGATATAGCAAGATACTTCTCTCTCAGGCTTTATTGTCACAAGATACTTCACTCTCAGGCTTTATTGTCACAAGATACTTCTCTCTCAGGCTTTATTATCACAAGATACTTCTCTTTCAGGCATTATTGTCACAAGATACTTCACTCTCAGTCTTTATTGTCACAAGATACTTCACTCTCAGGATTTATTGTCACAAGTTTGTGGGTGATGAAAATACAAGCTTGCTCTCTAATTATTTGTCTACAGTAAGGACACTTACCTTGGCTTCCTACACTCTCTGCTTTTGTCCTTTCCCTGGTCACATTAGAGCTATGTTTACACACTTTTTCCATCAGTAAAAGAGTAAAACTCAAAAAGTTTTACATAACCTCAATTGAGACCATTTCAATTGATGATTGTCAATATAAGGCTATATTATGTATATTGAAGTATTTACTAGCAATTATCCCACCACATCCTGGCACTTGATGATGTACTTACTTTTACAAAATAGGAATGCAATAGCATAAGATATTTTTATCCATGGTTTCCCTCTCCTACTCTCTTTCTTTCTGATCTATCTCAGGTTATCTTATCCTCTCTTCATTACATAGAGTTGCTTCTCCTTCATTGTCTATCTCTCTCAGCGTTTCTGTCCTTTTAATCACCTTTGTTACCTTATCGCCTTCTACTGAATGTGTGGTTTGCTTTATCACACTACATTGAGGCGTTCAATGTACTAAGTTTAGCAAATTTAAAATGCTGTAGTATTTTCTAGAACATCAGTCAACCTGCTCTAACTTCTGCTTGTACTTTTCTTGAATTTTTGTGTTCTCCTACTTCTCTGTGTCTGTTCTACTCTTGATCTGCGGTGAGTTATGGTTTACCACTGGAGGTGAATACTCTTTCTAAACTCAATTCAGGAAATCAATTATTCATTTATACACACTCAGTGTTCAGTTTTAAGTAGTGGGAATGGACAGGGCAAGACCTAGGGGGAAAAAAGATGGTGATACAATAGGTAAGGCACTCCAACAATCAAACTGTTCCAGTCACTTTAATGGTAAGTGTGCTTGATTATTGAGAGTCACAGATTCAAGTTCGAAATAGAAACACTTTTTGTCAAATATAGAGCAAGAAGAACATGACACTCTACTGATGTGCTTTACCAACTTGGTTCAGCTCATCAATTATTCATGAATACCTACACCATCATCTTATTATTATATAGATAATAATGTCACATGCATCTGGTATGTCAATTGTCCATGCTAATAATGAACACATTCACAAGTCACTTAATAAGCACAAATTGTTGAAGCCAAAAGTTTGTTTTTCATCACTGGCTAAACTATTAATACAAAGTAAAAGTATTTTATGACATCATGTAATTATACCATAAAACAATTCAATTTTGAGCACCTATGATAGTTTCATTTCTAACTCCTTTGATGAAAGTAAAAATGTAATTTATTTGAGTTTATAGATATACAAATAATACATATTGCATTAGTACTGATATGAGACTCATATATTTTTAGCAATTGTAAATTTAGACTAAACCCAATATTTTTATATTTGTAATAATTATAGTGCCTATTTGATTTTTGAGGTGGTAGCCAATACAACATATGCTTCTGTTCAGTTTGTTTTGTACAATAGTGACTTACACGGTCGATCCAGAGTCTTAATATCAGCTATGGTCTGAGGAGGACCATCTCCTGCTCCTGTAGCAGCTATGACTCTGATATTAGACACTACAGTGTTTGGGTTCAGATCTGTAATAGAGAAAATGGTGTCCATTGTTGTGTTAGTTATCTCACTGCTGCCATTCACTGAGTATCTGATAGTGTATCTGTTGAGAATGCCATTGAGAGGGACTGGTTCACTCCAGGATAATATTACACTGAAGTATAAAATAATTCTTTCTACGTTTCTTACAACTGAAGGTCCTGCAACAAAATATCAATAATATACCAATTATGATGGACCATTTTGTATAAATTCTAATTTCTGTGTGTACAAAGGTAGACAATGTGTCAGTCAACTGCTTATGATTATTTGATATTTGATTATTTGTTGTCATTATAATTATATATATTTATAGAACATGTTTTTACATGAGTGTATTCCCACAATTTGAAGTGGTCTGGTAAATGAAGGAGCGCATGGTTAATGAGTTCTAAGACAATTACATAACCCTCAACTGTGTTATTCGGTATGATACTACAAACAATTCATAATAATTTTTAACTATTTCACTAGCACTATAATATCTGAAACAATACAGACAGTTTGACACTACACAGATGTTATTATCAGTGAATAGTACAAAGTGAACATTCTAAGGATAAAAATATAAATATACACATGTTGTGCCAGAGGTATGTCACTCTATTCAATCACTATTTTGCCTAATCAGAAAACTCAAAACAACCAGAACAGCATACATCTCCCTGTGGGGGAGTAATGGGCAGACTGCAAAGCCGAGGTGGTTGCAGGCAGGTAGAACACATGTTGATAGGAATGGGTCAGGACTGGAGTTTATACTATGCATTGGCAAACAGACAACACATGTATCTGCCGGGTGGTAATAGCTTAGTGAGTAAGGGGTAATAGGGTCATGTTCATTCCACCACAATCCTCCCCAGTTAGTGGTTATGTATATTTAATAGTAATAAAACTTACTAACTTCACCCGTCCTTATGACAGTCTCTGCTGAATAGATTCCCGCTCCTGCACTATTCACTCCTCTCAGTGAGACACTGTAGTTGGTAAAGGGAGTCAGACCAGATATTACTCTGCTTCTGCCAGTAGATGCATGATCTATAGTTGTAGGTGAAGTGTTAACAGGTCCATATCTAATAGTATATCCAGTGATGACTCCATTCCTGCCTAGACATGCTATCTCAGTCCATGTGATGGTGATACTAGTTGATGTAGTAGCACTAGATGTTGGTACACCAGGACTGCCACTAGGAACTACAGGAAAATAAATTATATTTCTACTTCAGTATGCATGTAATAAATTTTGTACTGCTATAGTAAATTACACTTGACTCTGATTGGTTAAAATTACTAAATATACAATACATTAAAAAGGTTGTGTAACCTTTCAAAATCAACCAATTATCACCAATTGTGCTGCTCATAAATAATAATTCAATCTCTCTGCAATATTTTTTACCCGATTCACTTGTCGTTAAAGTTGCACTTCCAGTGCCTTCTAATTCTGCCAAAATATTTCTACCAGTGACACTAACAAAGTATCGAATACCAGCCTCCAGACTACCAATAGTTATTGAGTTACTGGTAGTAAATCCTGTTCGAGTAGGGACTCCATTACAAGTAGTACCAGTCAATGTAACTGTGTACATATCTACTGATAAACTATTGGTAGGTTGAGAGAAGGACAGAGTAGCTGATGTAGCAGTCACTGATGAAGATATCGTTGGTGGTGGTACATCTGTAAGTACACATTAGAATGTATGTAATTTAGGTATACGTTTTCAGTTTAAGTTTTCTTGTTTATCTGTGCTTATGTAATCAAACTATCAGACTTCATATTCTACAAACACATTATCATCTTTATGTAATCCTTTTATCTATCATTACCTTACTGATATAAATTCAGTTTCTTCATTTCACCCATTTAATCTTGTATTAATGTTTCAAATAGTACAATTATTAATCACCTTAATGAAATATATTTTTGTTAAGACTCAAAGAGCCTGCTCACAGTTCTGTATAGCTGATTGACTTTGAGCCTTTTTTGTATCGTGAAGTACGGATTATATCTAGCATATATTGTTCTAGTGAGTGCACGAGAATATTTATTGCTAGAAGGGAGCATACTACTGATAGTTATCCTTTCTAGCTAATAGTATCCTCCCTTCCAAATTTTATTAGTTTTTTTAGTTTATGCCTATGATTAGTACAAGAATGTTATCTGTGTGGCATCTTTGCCAGATGAGGAAGATATGATTGGATTGTAGTGCTGATTCATTACACCTTTAATTTGCAAAAAAAATTTACAACTAATTGGAAACACTGATGACAAAAAATATGAGTAAGAAAATCAAATAACATTAAAAAAAAACATAAACAAAAAAAGTAAGTTACATTTTCAGTAACCTTTCTTAATTGTCTACATGACTACAATTATGAAACTCAAGGAACATCTTCTAGTTGCAATATTGTGCATTTGTAGTAGCACAAGTCTATTTTATTTTGTTAAGAATGTCCACAAGTTTATATTTTGCATCTTATATAGATGAAATCCCAGCACTTCTGTGTCTAGGATGTTCCATCACAAACTGTTAATCAATGCCTGATAAACAGCTTCAAATGCGAAGTGATGAGTTTATTTTTGGAAGACCTTCGTAAAACTTTAAAGGTTGACCAAACCTTGATAGAAAAGGTAAGCTAGTCTGGGGGAATTGTCTGTGTGTAGCTAGTCTGGAGAGAGATGAGCTCTACAGGGGAGCTGATTATGAGGAGGTAAGGATAGAGCTGACTGAGGTGGAAGAGAAGTTAGTTGAGAGGAGATGTAGAAGAAACTAAACTGGCTTGAATTTTATCATACAAGTTGAGCTGGAACATGAAAATTTTATATATGAGCTAGAATTTTCTATTGTTAGTTCACTGAAAAAATTCTCCTAAACTCTAATCCCATCACTTTTGCTCTTTCACTAGAGTCAAGTGCACTACAAATGAAAATATCCCATGCACTGCATTATAGCTTGCCAAAATCACTGCATCAATTAGTAGAATAATGTATCACAACCCTTTTTGTCGTAGAGTGTCAGTATAGAAACAAAGGAGGAAAATTAATTTTCAGGTATTTACTAACAGAAGATATAGTTGCTATAAACTGATAGATATTGAAATATCGGGATTTACCACTCATCAAATCATCTGGTGTCTGATACCATCTATGCTGTGCTCGGGAGGTACAGCCTGCAGCCTTCAAGGTTCTGTGGGCAGTGAATCCCTTGCTGTCATCATCTATGTATTGTGTGGTGTCCTAGTTCTTCCATCTAGGCTACACTTACCATTGTAATCTGAATTATAAGTAGAATTTCCATATGTTAGACAGCTAGTCACTGTAACGCAGTATCCCAGTTGTGGAAGTGAATCTTGCTTGACTTAGAGTTTGTAATTCTCACTAGGCAACTATGCAGACAACACTGGTTATCATGGGGTTGTCATATAAACCTGCGTATACACTTTACTCTCCCATTTTACAAGTGATTGAAACAAGTATTAACTACTGAACATAATTTTAAGTCATAATCAAAGAAACATATTATTGTACAATAGGACAGCTATAAGACACTACCATTCTATCTTATACGTAATGATGATTATTTGTCAACAGAAAATAATGTCTGTACACTGTATTAGTATTGTGTTCATGTAAAATGTAAAATAATATTATTATATGCATAGAAATCACTGAGGTTTCACAGTACCAGGGATGTAGCAAGATGATTTAGAGTGTGGGGGGAAGGGGGGGGGGGCACAACACTTGGAGCTAAGCCACACCAACTAAAAAATTTAATCACCATATGATTGTCAAGTGTAGCCAAACCCTGTTACTGATGCAATTCAGCACAGATTGTGAGTTAGGTAACCCAGGAGTGAGAACTCAGAGCTACACACCTCAGTAGAAAGTTAAGAGGAACACTGTAAGAACTTCCTAGTAGTTTCTCTTCTCTAGTTTATTGGAAGCCAAAATTTAGTGTCTAGCACCACACTGATGTTGAAATTTAAGATAGGTAGGAGCAAGTCGAATAGGGGTGGGATAGTTTTATGGCTACATGCAAAAGAGAATAAATACTTTTTAACATTATGTTTTCTGGAATACAGTTGACAAGCAATAAACATCAAAATCTTCAAGCTAGAATATAGCTGCAAACTTCTATATAGTGCGTGTTATACTATGAAATATCGCTAATAAATTCAGCCTGCATTTCCCCATTATAAGGTGATTAAAACTGAATGGGCTAGGCCACCATAATTAAAAATACTAGTGGTGTGCTTGAGCACAAATGGCAAGCGAGCCTTAAACTACACTATTGTTATTCAAACTACTAAAATAAAGTTGAGTTGTTAAATTACGCATATACGGTAAAGGGGTTTCAATGCCATAGTAACCACTCGCCTCAACTGTTTGAATTGAAAAAGAAGCAACAAAATCAAGTCACGTTATTTAAAACTTTCTTTGTGATATTCTTAATAGTAGTTGTAACGCACAATACTATCACACAACTGAACATACCTACGCAAGACTTACCTTCGTGGTTCGTCTAGTGGACAAAGAATTGTCAAGTAAATGCTGTTGAGTAGTGCTTATAACTGAGACAAATAGTGTATTAACTTACCACCGCCACTAACTCGAATAGAAATGGAGCTCCCAGCACCCGCAAAAAATTCAAAGCGGTAAACAATTCAATTTCTAAGGTGATACAGGTAATGGTCGCTAAACCAGAGGATTCTGTTTAGTGAAGTTTGGGACGGGGTCGAACGCCGAGCGAACACAAAAATACGGAGGGTCAAAGTACAAAATGACATACATACGTCCAAACATATATATAAATAAATAAACAAACATCCCCGATTTTCAATTGTGTTAACCCTGTAAGTGTTGTGGTGAAAAACTATGGAGTTGCTCTTGGAGATTAACTAAGTAAGATTATAGAAGTTGTTAATTAAATTCCATTTCTTCACACCCAATATGCTCCTTAGCTTAGTTTGTGATACATTTTTGCTACTACACTTCAGTTTGCATTCAGTATGGAACTGTCCAGACTATTCCAAACAGTATAATGCTATAGAGTGTGCAGTCTGTGATAATGTTAAAAATATTATTTGTGGATAACTACACTTTTTTTGTTTTGATTTGTTTTGTTTCTGTTTTGACCACGTTCATTCTACCACAGTCCTCCCCAATCAGTGGTAACTTTAGTTTATGTATATGTATTTATTTATTCCTTCACTTACTATCTTCTGCAGTTCTGATTATTTTACTAGCTGCAGAGAAAGGTCCAGCATTGACACTGTTGACTCCAGCTACAGTGAAAGTGTAGTTAGTGAAGGGCTTGAGGCCAGTGATTAGATTAGTGGTAGCACTAGATGGAGTAGTGATTGTTATGTCCGTAGTATTCCCCTCTCCATATTGAATGATGTATCTAGTGATAATTCCATTTCTTTGAGAGACATCTATCTGTATCCATGTGAGGGTAAGGCTAGTAGACATAACTTGATCAGCACTAGGTACTCCAGGACTACCAGTAGGAGCTGAAAAAGATAACCAATTACATTAATACAATCGTATATAATATATATATATGTTATATATTATGATATGAATTATATATAATATATTATTTAATCACTTGTTTCTTCACTTACTATCTTCTGCAGTTCTAATAATTTCACTAGCTGTAGAGAAAGGTCCAGTACTAACACTGTTGACTCCAGCTACAGTGAAGGTATAGTTAGTGAGGGGCTTGAGGCCAGTAATTAGATGAGTGGTAGCACTAGATGGAGTAGTGATTGTTATGTTTCTATTAGTTCCCACTCCATATTGAATCATGTATCTAGTGATAATTCCATTTCTCTGAGTGACATCTATCTGTGTCCATGTGAGGGTAAGGTTAGTAGACATAATTTGATTAGTAGTGGGTACTCCAGGATGACCAGTAGGAGCTGAATAAGTAGAATACCGAATAAGTTAATAAGGCATTCATATATACATTTATTTACTTGTATCTTCACTTACTATTTTCAGCAGTTCTAATTATTTCACTAGCCATAGATAAAGGTCCGGTATTGGCACTGTTGACTCCAGCTACAGTGAAGGTGTACTCAATGAAGGCTTTGAGGCCTGTGATTAGATGAGTGGTAGCACTAGACTGTGTATTGATTGACATGTCTCTAGTATTCCCCTCTCCATATTGAATCATGTATCTAGTGATAATTCCATTTCTTTGTGAGACATCTATCTGTGTCCATGTGAGCGTAAGGCTAGTAGACATTATTTGATCAGCAGTAGGAACTCCAGGACTACCAGTAGGAGCTGAAAAAGAAGAATACCAAATATGATGATATCATACTAATGTATATAATTTTAGATGTTATATGTTGTAATTTGACATGATTATTACTATTTTTTCGATTTTTTTTTTTTGTTGTTTATAGTTTTAGTATTACAATGTTTCAAATGCATACCACAGTCTTCATCAGGTTACAAAAGTTAAGATGAAATTTAAATAAAAAGAGCAGACACAGAAAAACCGCTGCTAGTTACTGGGCCAAAGATACATGACAGTCGGTAAGTAAAATATGATTTGTTAAAGTTGACAGGTAAAATTTGAGGCATAAAAGCTGGTGCATGAAAGATGCTGATGTTTTAAACAGATAAATAATTAAAGAAGTATATTAGTATAAAAAAAGTTAGTAAAGCTACAAATGAAACTTCATCTGGTGTGAATTTTTGCAGTTATTGCAGTTTCTGATATGCCATGCTTCGTTGATTACTAGCCCAAAATCTTCTCTCACTGTTACCTTTGAGAAAAGGTGACTGTACTTATATGTGTGTATGTATGTATGTTTATGTGTGTATGTATATATGTATGTATGTATGTATGTATGTAGTATATATGTATGTATATTTTTTGTTTGTTTGTATATAATATGGATGCGTGTATGTACATATGTGTTCACTTACTATCTTCAGCAGTTCTAATATTTCCACTAGCAGCAGAAAAAGGACCTCTGTTAACACTGTTAACTCCAGCTACAGTGAAGGTGTACTGAGTGAAGGGCTTGAGGTCAGTGATTAGATGAGTGGTAGCACTAGATGTAGTAGTGACGATCATGTTTCTATTAGATCCCACTCCATATTGGATGATGTAATGAGTAATTATTCCATTTCTCTGTGCCATATTTATTTCAGTCCATGTGAGGTTAATGTTAGTAGACATTATAGTATTTGCCACTGCAGTAGGTATTCCAGGACTACCACTTGGAGCTACAAATAGAGAATCAAACAATAATGACTTGCTAGGCCAGCATGTTTACACCACTGTGCTATATATAGCATGTTTACACCACTGTGCTATATATAGCATGTTTACACCACTGTGCTATATATAGCATTTTACACCACTGTGCTATATATAGCATGTTTATACCACTGTGCTATATATAGCATTTATTATTGAATAGCCAATATACCTTACTTTATTTTTATATATGGTGAGCATTTATATATTCATTCACACAATAATTCATTAGCATAACTCGTGATGTGCTTCAGCACAAGTGGTGAGTGAGCTTGTCTGACTAAATTTAGTTTTGAATACTAACAACTAATAATATTTATTTGTTAGTCAATGTTTTTAAATTCAGTTGTGCAATTGTTTAGCAACATTTATACACACTTGTTCACTGGGTAGACCAGCACAAGACTTGTATTGTAGTCTTTTCATAACTTATTGAACAACGGATTATTAAGGGGTAAGCAATTAAATTTCCGCGGATGATAAGGGTAAAAATTGCTATAACAAAGGATTCTGTCTAGTAGTGTTTCCAAAGTATGCTTCATTGAAAATGCTCTGTTGTACTTGAGCTCGACTGAATCTGTTGTACTCGAGCTCTACTGAATAAAGCATCCATTGAATTTTTTTGGTTTGACTATTGGACAATGGATTTTAAAGTAAGAACAGTTCTGTTACATAAGGGTATAGCTATGACAAACAGCACATTAACCAAGATAACTTACCACCACCACTAATAGTATAGAAAAAAACCTGCTAAATTTGTAAGATTTAACTGCAAACGATTCTTCTCTTCTGTCTCTGTAAGCTTAGCCCTTTGCCGTTGTTTTTCCTGGCAATCATTTCTTCTCCTGATTTATTGCGCCCGCGCTAATGGTAACATTATAAAGCAGCCTCTGGGGTGGACATTCATTGAGTTCTTTGAACTTTGCCATGTACTTTTACATAAGTCAGAGTGTGACATAGTGAAACATTTCAGGAGCAGGTTATTTTACTTTCATAAACCAGAGGAGAGTGAAAGTAAAACCTGAGAGTGAAACATCTTGTCATATCACTCTGTCAGTTTAATAAGTGATCACTCTGTCAGTTTAATAAGTGATCACTCTGTCAGTTTAATAAGTGATCACTCTGTCAGTTTAATAAGTGATCACTCTGTCAGTTTAATAAGTGATCACTCTGTCAGTTTAATAAGTGATCACTCTGTCAGTATAATAAGTAATCACTCTGTCAGTTTAATAAGTGATCACTCTGTCCAGAACTGAAATGTATGAACTTAAAAATTCAGGAAAGAAAAAAACTGAAACTAAAAACAAAGCTACTTTACAAAGACATTTTTGTGCAGAATAAATAAAATTAGTGAAAAGGTAAGTTAATCAAGTTATTTTATAAGAAAAAAAATGAAAGTAGCTAATATACAATGAGATTTTAATGATGAAAGTAGTTAGCAATATGTAAGTGCTGAGTTCAACCATGAAGAGAAAATTGAATTCTTTAATAAACAACATCAACTAAATACAATACTACTCTGTCCAGAATCAATGATTGGCTAAACCTGCTCTGCTTTGGCATACTAAGAGTTTGGTCTGCCATATTATAAGGAAAATTCTTGACTCAGCATATCAATTACTGGAGTCAAGGAAAAACAACAACAAACAAAAAAAGTTATTTGCTATAATACTTTTGTACTTCCACTTAACAGGTAAGAAATAAAATAGCTAACAAGGCTTATTTTGACAAAAAGAGGGCTCATTCTGAAAAAGAAAAAAGGGGAGGGCTTATGCTACACCATTTGAGCCCCTCTAAATCTGACACTGCTTAAAAGCACCGTCAGCCACTGACTACGGTTATGATGGGATGTGTACCCATGAATACATGGGTCAAGAAAAGTAAGTGAGAAAAATTAAAGCAGACTAAAGTAACTAAACAAAGTTGTAGAGGACAGTAACAATGTATAACTTATTCCTTAAGTTAGTACATCAAAGAACCACGATGTGGTAGGGTACTTGTGAATATAATATTGATAATTCAAAATAGTTTATTAAACAATGGCAAACTATTTATACCTATTTTGAAAAGAAAAGATTTAAATTTTATATCTATTTTTTTTATGAGTAGTTCTTACTGTCTTCTAGAGTCCTAATTAATCGACTATCACCAGAGAAAGGTCCACTATTGGCACTGTTTCTGCCAGCTACACCAAATGAATAATGGGTGAATGGATTGAGGCCAGTCAATACAAATGTAGCAGTGTCAGAGCCTGTATCTCTTGTTAGTACAGTAGCTCCATCTCCATATTTAATTAAGTAGCCAATGATCACTCCATTTCTCTCAGAAATTAGTATCTCTGTCCAAATGAGAGTTACATTAGTAGACATTATTTGATTAACTGTAGGTACTCCAGGACTACCAGTAGGAGCTGAAGAAAAAGAACATACAGAACACTTAGTAAGTGTGTGTATGTAAGTATGTATGTATGTATGTATGTACGTATGTAAATTTGTATGTACATATAATGTATGTATATATATACGTATGTATAAATATGTATTATGTGTATATATTACATTTATATTAATATATACTGTGAATTGCTTACTATCTTCTGCTGTTCTAGTAACTTGACTAGCACTAGAAAATGAACCAGTGCCAACACTGTTGACTCCAGCTACAGTGAAGGTATACTCAGTGAAGGGCTTGAGGCCAGTGATTAGATGAGTGGAAGCACTAGATGGTGTAGTGATTGTTATGTTTCTATTAGTTCCTTCTCCATACTGAATTATGTAACTTGAGATGACTCCATTCCTGTCTAGACAATCTATCTGTGTCCATGTGAGGGTAATGTTAGTAGACATTATTGCACTAGCAGTAGGTACTCCAGGACTACCACTAGGAACTGAAAAAAGAAGAAAAATTATCATATAATTATTATGTATTAGATTACACCAGTACCTGCTTCACTTGTATTTAGAGTTGTAGTTCCAGTGCCTTCTGATTCAGACATATTATTTCTACCAGTGACACTAACAGAGTATTGAATACCAGCCTCCAGACTACCAATAGTTACTGAGTTACTGGTAGTAGTTCCTGTTCTAGTAGGGACTCCATTACAAGTAGTACCAGTCAATGTAACTGTGTACATATCTACTGATAAACTATTGTTAGGTTGAGAGAAGGACAGAGTAGCTGATGTAGCAGTCATTGAATCAATGGTAATTACAGGGGCTAAAACCACTTGATCTGAAAAAAATAATATAGAATAAATGGATACATGATAATGAGTATAGTAATTGAAATCATATTGCACCCTATATACACTTGATAATCATGCTTATAGTACTCTTTACTCCATTCACTCTTATAAACAACACTAGTGTATTTCTGTTATTGAGCAAACCTCTCCTTTGTGTAACTGGAAGGGGGAAAAAATACTATGAAATACATGGAAAAATAAGAAAACACCTTGTCATTTCAATTTTATGTCAATATGTATATCTTACCTTGTTAAGAATTTTCAGCAGAATAGAAAAATAAACTAATTAATTAAGGGCTCCAGTTCAGTAAAGTATTCATACTTTTGTATAACATTTTCAGGCCAAAAAATGGTATTTTTTATAATTCAAAAGCTAAAATTTGCAAGACCTATTATTTTTTTGTTTAGCTACAACTTTTTCCCCAAACTAAAATGTAGTAGATGTAATAGTATAAAGATGGTACTAACTTGCTATATCAATGGCTTTGGGACTAAACTAACTTATTAGGGACACCTACAACCAATTTATGTTTTCTCAGTACATATTGAGGGAATAATAACTCACATTCATTTAATGAAACAATAACAGAATTATCATTTTAGCAACACTCTGGGATTATTGCGAGCCACTGTAATAATAAACAAAGTTTGTAGCAGTTGAAAAGATTACCAGGAGTATGAGATAACAAGTAAATATTAACAAAAGACAGTGAGCTTATGTCACATGGTTATGAAATTTGTTACTCTATCCCATGTGCTACTAATTTGCCACACAAATAATTAAATTCAATAAATGTTAAGTAATGTAATCACTTACCTAGTATAGTCAGTGTTTCAGACACAGCTGGGACACTGTAATATGTGCCAGTAGTAGCTCTTATACGAAGAGTGACAGTGAAGCCATTAGTATAGCTACTGCTAGTAAATGTAGTTCCATCAGTCACTGCAGTACCACCAGTATTGACATTCATAGTGTTTATAAATACACGATATGTAGCTCCAGAGAAACCAGCTGGAGGAGTCCAGGTGGCTTGTACTCTCCTATTACTAATCTGTCTCAATACAATATTAGTAGGAGGACCTGGATCTGAGAGATAACAATGCACTGAATACAAGTCTGAGCTCATTTTTTAGCAAGACTACTTCCTATTTATTGTATATTGTCTACAAGTATTCTTACTTTTTCTGGTTATTTTATTTATTAGCTTTCGTAGTAGATTATAACTATAAATAGTCAAAACGTTTCGACCCGTAGGTCTTCATCAGTTGACAAAAAAACACAATACTGAAAATGACAAAAAACAAAACCAGTTCAATAAAATGCAAAAACCCTGAGGATGAACTAGTTATAGTGACGCTATAATAGGTTGCCATGTTGGATTTAACTCCAGGCCATTGTCCAAGTTAGATGTTGATGGCAGGCTTTGGATCACTACTGCTTCAGTAATCCTTCTTCTGGTGTAGTTCTCAACTCTCTCTTTCACTTTGGCCTCCAACCAATTTACTTTATGATTACTGTTCCATGCATGTACAGCTATACCATTCTTCTCATCATGCCTTTTTACTGCATATTGGTGTTCCTTTAAACGTTTGTCTAGTGTACGTCTTGTTTCCCCTATATATACCATACTGCAGTCCATACATGGGATTTCATAAACTACTCCTTTGATTTTTGATTTTTCTCTGGGTGTTTTTACCTTCATTAGATGTTTCTTGAGGGTTGGTGTTGATGTAAAAACTGTTTTTATGTTCAAGGAACGGCATACATGTTCAATTTTTTCACTAATCCCTTTGACATATGGTATTACCAAATATTTGATGGTTTCATCTTGTGCTTTGGTTGAATTATTTGTGGTTGAATTTCTTTTGGATTTGATGTTGCTGTTTATTGTTTGTTCTGGGTAACCATTTGCTAGGAAGACTTCTTTTAAATGTTTCAGCTCCTGTTCAATTTCAGATGGGTGGCATAATTTCTTTGCTCGATCTGTTAAGCACTTGACAACTCCAGACAAAATTCTTGGATGGTGGTTTGATTTATAGTTTAAGTATTTGTCTGTATGAGTCTTTTTTCTGAAGATTGAGGTGATAAATTTGTTATTTTTTCTTTCAATCTGTACATCTAGAAATGCTATTTTGTTTTCATTTTCTTCTTCTGTTGTAAATTGGATGTGTTTATTTTGTTTGTTTAGATGGAGTTTGAAGTCTTGGATGGATTCATTGTCATGTGGCCATAAGGCAAAAACATCGTCTACATATCTGCACCAAAGAGATGGTTTGAGAGGAAAGTTTTTGATGACTTCTTCTTCCAGTCTCTCCATGTAGATATTAGCTAGAATTGGTGATAAAGGAGACCCCATTGATGCTCCTTCTTTTTGTTCATAAAATGTCTCTTCAAAACAAAAATATGTGGATTTAACACATAATTCAACCAGATTGCACAATTCACCTGGTGTTATTGCAGTTCTGTCTTCAAGGCTGTCATCTTGTTCCAAAATTATTTTGAGAATTAGAATAACTTCCTTCATTGGAACTTTTGTGAACAAACTGACCACATCGAAACTTATCATGTAGTCTTTTGAATTTATTGCAGGACTATTTATTTTCTCCATAAAATGTGTTGAATTTTTTATATATGAGTTTGTCTTTCCTGTAACAGGGCCTATGATTTTTACTAGAAATTTTGCTAGAGGATGCGTTGGAGAATTGATTGCTGAGACTATAGGTCTTAGTGGCACGTTTTCTTTATGTATCTTAGGTAGACCATATATTTGAGGTGGTGTTGAATGTTGGGGTGCTAGTTTTAACCTTTGTTCTTTGGAGATAAGTTTTTTCTCTTCAATACTTTTTAGTGCTTTTGTAATCTTATTTTCAATCTTTGTTGTTGGGTCATTTGGTAACTGTTTGTAGGTATATTCATCATCCAGTAATTTTTTCATTTTCATCTTATATTCACACCTGTCCATCACTACTGTGGCATTGCCCTTATCAGCTGGTAGTATAACAATATTTTTGTTTCTTTTTAAATTTGTTAAAGCTGTGTGTTGCTTTTTGCTGATATTGCTCTTTGGTGGCTTTGACTTTTGAAGGATCAGTGCTACTCCAGTGCGTAACTGCTGTCCATCTTCTTTGTTGAGTTTCCTTGCAGTACTTTCTGTGGATGCAATGATTTCAACTTTTGGTATTTTTTGACTGGAAACCGCAAAATTCATTCCTAAACTTAGTAGGTCTTCTTCATCTTGTGTCAGATTATAGTTACTAATGTTTTTTACTATTTTCCTCTTGTTTAGTGTATGTTTGATTCCACAATGTTTTAATTGATCAAATTTTTTTATTTGTTTTTGTTTCATATCTGAATATACTTTTTTGTGGGCTTCTTCACACCATGTTTTAACATTCGTCCATTTTTCATCACTTAGTAATTCTCTTAGTTTATCAATATTTTTACTGATGTCCTTCTCGACAGTGAATTTTTTCTTGCGTACGTCTCGAATGGTTTGGTGGACTAATATCGAGCTAAACTTTTTTCTTAATGTTTTGGCATTCGATAGATTTGATGGAACTTGAATGCGAAGGCCTTTGGGAATAACATCATTTTCTCTGCACCTTATGAGAAAAGTTAAATGGTTTTTTAATCTTGCCAGTTTCTCATTATCATGTTTTAGGCGATAGACTAATTTTACTGTGGCTCGCTCCGAGCGATCTATGATGCTGTATAGGTTCATTACTACGTAATACAATTTTAAAGGAACACCAATATGCAGTAAAAAGGCATGATGAGAAGAATGGTATAGCTGTACATGCATGGAACAGTAATCATAAAGTAAATTGGTTGGAGGCCAAAGTGAAAGAGAGAGTTGAGAACTACACCAGAAGAAGGATTACTGAAGCAGTAGTGATCCAAAGCCTGCCATCAACATCTAACTTGGACAATGGCCTGGAGTTAAATCCAACATGGCAACCTATTATAGCGTCACTATAACTAGTTCATCCTCAGGGTTTTTGCATTTTATTGAACTGGTTTTGTTTTTTGTCATTTTCAGTATTGTGTTTTTTTGTCAACTGATGAAGACCTACGGGTCGAAACGTTTTGACTATTTATAGTTATAATCTACTACGAAAGCTAATAAATAAAATAACCAGAAATTGTATTACGTAGTAATGAACCTATACAGCATCAAGTATTCTTACAATGCAAGTGCTTTTGAAAGTGTCTGTTTTAATTAAGTAGCATAAAGCAATTGGTTAAAATAACTTTTTTCTATTATGCAAGATTATCTAAGGTTTTCACAATAGACCCTTGTATGTATACCACTCACACAATTCCAAGGGTCACCCAAGTCATTGAAGATCAGTGATATTTCATTGCATTAGCATAACATAACATGACTAATATTTGATGCTATTGGCTTTATTGGGATAGTGTAAAGAAGAAACTGAAACACATAAAACTATTTGTAAAGTAAGTATTTTATTCTTTCGAGAACTCAGTGGCAGATTCATGCTACAGTCTAAAGCATTCAGGAAACGTCCTAGAGCTGGTGCTACTCAAGCAAATGGAAGTGTTTGGGACTGCCTAGCAAGTGGAAAATGCTTTATTCCGTGCAAAGTGTTCGCGAACTCGGACAAACGGGCTCATAGCCAACTTGAAAGAGGTAAGACCCACTAGTGGGTGTTAGAATGACAAAGTCCTAAGTATAAAAGCGTGTGATCATCCTTGACTGTTTCCCACATCTTCCTAGACTGCTAGGTAAGAAGGAGGTTTTAAATCTCCACTATCACTGACAGTTCTACTTAGACCCTTTGTATATATTCCGTCTTGCGTTCAAAACAGTCACGGACTCCTCATCCTGGTAGAGGCAGGAATAACAAAGTTATTAACAATAAAATATTGAAATACCAGAAATTAAAATGAAACGATGATGCACAAGTAATATTTAAAAAGTTAGATATGTTAGAACAAAACAAGAAAAGGCAAAACTATGACATCGACGAATATCGACGATACACAATTGCTGCGCAGACGCATTAATACCTTTCGAAGGCCTTCATTGCATGAAGGTTTCTTCAACCTGAACAGGAAGCCAGCCTTCAAGAAGCCTAATTTAGCCCGAACTCACCCTCAATGGAACATGAAGATTGGACTGAAGATTCTATAAAGGTGTGACCACCCCAGACATGACTAATCATAAACAGCTCACTTTTTAAGTTAGATATTTATTGCTTGCTGGATCCTCTACTGAGTTTGAAATCCTTTGTAAGAAGTAGTCAGCACTGGATACTAGGCAGCAAAGATTCTAGTGAAGGGAGAAATCTGATATCAACCTCATTTAGAACTTTAACAATTAGTTTGATGCTATGGTGGAGTGCAGAGGGAGTTTGCAAAAGTACTGCAGAGCTATCATCACCCTCGACATAACTTGTAAAGGATGCGTCTGGTATCTGACTATCGAATTTGCTTTTACCTATACTACGTGGATCAACAAGAGGAGGATACCATTATAATATTATATATGACTTTCTCACTGCCATCTTCCCAATACAGGAAAACCAGAGGTAATTTGCAAAATTTTGTTATTTTGAATGAGTTGTTTGTGAACTGCTGCTATAATTCTTGCAGTGTTGGAGTTACCTGGACAAGGAAAGTAAGTGCCATGCTATTTACTCTGTGGTCACATGTAAACCTCAACTTCTGAGGCCTGCTTTTCAAATCATGTAGTTTTGTTATCTTTGGGAACATTTTTTCTGCTTCTTCAGTAAATTAAACTTTTTTGAAGCTCATTTTATGTACTGTCTACATATCCCTTCCATTTATTCCATAATATGTAGTATCAATGGATTAGAGTTATTGGGCACAGTTGGTGACATGTGGCAACTTGCAAAAAAACAAAAATAAGCGCAACAAGCCTAGTCCAATAGAATAGCTACATTTGTAGGTAGGGATCACATTGCACTGTAATGTGAACTGGAACTTAATCCCATGATCATGTGACATGATAAATGCACCTTAAGTGAAAACACAAGTTTGTGTGGACGTACATATGTCATTTTGTAATTTGACCCTTGCATATTTGTGTTAGCTAAGCGGTCAACCCTGTCCAAAACCATTACTAGGGAAGTGTATTTCAAAGTGCACTGGTACACCTGAGATTTAAGAAAATAGATTTTACAAGAAGTACACAATGTATGCTTAAGGGCTCGCTGAAGCTTATAAGAAGTTTGCTCTTCCTCAGCTGATTTAGCGTAAATGTAAAATGTAAGTGAAATTAGTAAATATTTTTTATTGTTTCACAATTTCTTTCTCAGCCTTCCTTTACTCGTTAAATGTATTCTCTCTCTTTCACAGGCTTTTTTTTTAAATACAGGATTAAAAATATTTAGTTGCTACCGGGAATCGAACTCAGGACCGCTTGCATAATGCACAAGTGCTCTGCCACAGAGCTACAACAATCAGCCGGCAAACAAACACTCTAATTCTGTATTTATACTGGTAAGGGGTACTGCTATGCTACAGTCTCACTCTCAACAGACCAACGAAAATTATCTTTTGTCGAAGATTCTTGTTATTCGTTGAATTTTTTTACTCCACTAATTTATCACTTCACAATTTCTTTCTCAGCCTTCTTTTACTGATTAGATGTATTCTCTCTCTTTCACAGGCTTTTTTCGTGCACAGCAACCATCAACAAAAATTTGCGTCGGTGTGCGGCTCAAAGAAAGTGCTACAAATCTATTCACTCTATTCAAACTAATGAACTCACTAATTACCATGTAATGTGATCCATACAATTTCATTCATGGTATTTTCAAAATTCATAACATGGAGGCATTTGTGGGAAAAGTTGTCAGACAGACCTATTTGACCTGCTGAATCCAAATATGCTGTCTGCCAAACTTGTAACTTATTAGTAAATATGATAATAAGATGTTTATAATGGAGCAGTTATATTTCTGCCATTTATACATGCAATGATGTTTTGTGTGAAATAATGTATAGTAGAGTGAATCTGTTTTCATGTATTTGGCACCAAATGAAGCATGTGTTGTAAGGCTTTATTTGCTACTAAAACTGCTGGATTCTTCAAGGCACAATGCCTCTTGAAATAGTCAAAATGGGGAAAAAAATGTGTATGTCATGTTTTCTTTTGTCTCACTTTTTTGACGATGTTGAATTCAAACACGCATTGTTTGTATTTCAAATAAGTGGCCCCCCAAAAAACAGAAATGATAAGTATAGTAAAAATAAATAAAACATGCTGACACAGTTTACTGTGTGCCATTGACATACACAGTGCTTACTGTGACAATCTATACAATAATATGGTTGTTGTGTTTGATAATATTTAAATCAACCTTAAAGAAATCTTTGAGTTTGACATATACAAAAGACTTCACAAGGACTCTGGTGAGGGCAAATTGTGAGCAACATTTACTAAAGTAGTGTTCAGCCCCTCCCCTTCCCTTCACAGGGCTAAACTAAAAGAAACACTATGGTTATAGAATATTGTAAGTTAGCTAATGTGGTTTAGCTACTACATATCTTAGCTTGAACTATTTTTCTAGCCCAGTCTTTTTTATTTCTATTTTTTCCCCTGCTGCTTGGGAAGCTCAATGTGCTCCTGTTGTCTAGCATTCTTATCCTCTTTAGCTTACTAGTTATTTTTATTTAGCTGATCATTTTTGTTGCGTTCAACAAATACTCTATGCCAGCTTGCACGTCCGCTCGCGAGACAGTATTAGGGGTGGATAATGCAAAATCGGGTATATGTTATATGTATATATGTATATGTAGATGGTACGTATGCCCCTTAAACGCGCGCGGGGAACTTTTTTCTCCAAAAAACACGTCTTTTTAGGCTTGACCCCAGTTTATACTGAAACTACAGCATTAAGCAAGCCGTACCTTGTTAAGCGCCAAAGTGTGAGAAAATTCCTGCGAAAACGCTTGCTTTTCAAGAAACAAAAAGTTGATTCGACCGGTTACTATGGCATTGAAGACCCTTTTCCAGACTTAATTTCAAAACTTCGCCGTTTTAGCGGAGATAAGGAGTGCCGATTGTTGGTTGTCAAGAACCATTGATAGTCAGAATGCCGTAGTTAGTATTAATGCTAAGGAAGCTACTACTACTCCTGGGAATCTGAGGTAAGTACGTAATTCCATATTTGTTAGCTAAATATGCAAAATTAACTCGGGCTTTTCTTTTTTGTAGCTAAGAGCTTGTTGTCAACAGTGACTGGTATATTCAAATAGTCAGAATGGCTCAAATTTGGTACTACAATAGTTACCACTGCTCAAGAAAATGAGGTAAGAAAGTAATTTTGTATTTGTGTGCTAAAATTTATTGTCTTTTCTTTTTGTAGCTGAGAGCTTGTTGTCAAGAATTCGAGGTAATTCAGATAGTCAAAGTAACTTAAATTTGATACTGCAGAAGTTATCAATACTCAGGAAATTGAGGTAAGTAGTAATTCCATATTGGTTTCTAAAATTACAAATAATAACACTGGTTTATTTATTATTGTAGCTGAGAGCTTTTTCAAGAATTACTGGTAATTGAGATTATCAGAATGGCAGATGTTTGATACTACAAAAGTTACCATTAATCAGGTAAGAGAGTGATTTTGTATTTGTTTGCTGAAATAATAAGTCATTACTGTTATTATAGTATTTGCATGAACTTTAAGCTAAAACATAGTAACAATACTTAGTTGTATGTTACCTAACTATCAGGCTCGCTCGCCATTTGTGGTCAAGCATACCACTAGTATATGTATGTATGTATGTATGTATGTATGTATGTACATATCTAAGTTTATTGCACAATTAATGCTCTATTTACAATAATATGCATGTTCACTAAACACAAGTCAAGTTGCTAATCTTTTACTGTTGGTCATGTAGTATTATAATAGTATTTAATCGACAAATAATACTATAGCAATTCTAGATATTATATATTTAGACAAATACTGTTGTTTTATTTGAGGTTTAATAATTATTGTGAATATTCCTTATTTATTAAGTTAAGTGAAGATGTACCTTGCACTTCAAATACTGGTGATGCCACTGGAGTTGGTGTATTAGCATTACTAACAGTGTATGTGTAACTTCCAGGTAGACGTCCTGTTACTAGTAGAGCAACTCTATACATGCGACTCGCACATGGTCCAGTACCTACAATAGTCTCTCCTCCTCCATCATAAAATGAACCACCACCAGCTAGTCTTGTATTTCTATCAACCATAACATTATTCCTTCTCCAAGTCACTGATGTAGCTTGACCTCCTGTAGTAAATCCTTTTATAATTAACTGTAGGTTATCACGATCAGTTAATTGTAGTGGTGAATCAGGATCCAGCTGTATAGCAGCATTAGTAATGGCACCTACAATCACCACACAAGTTTAAGTTTTCAAGTAACAGAAAAGTTGCTGCAACAAATTTGTGCATATGTGTACTATTAGGTTTATTTAATATTCTGAACACCCAACATAAATCCTACATTTAGACTTTTTGCCAGAGTCCTCCTCAGGGGTCAATAAGGTTTAACCTTTATGGTGATTAATAAACAAAAATATGTAGACAGGTCCGTATTTTCAAAATTCATAACATGGAGGCACTTGCGGGAAAAGTTGTCAGACAGACCTATTTGACCTGCTGAATCCAAATATGCTGTCTGCCAAACTTGTAACTTATTAGTAAATATGATTATTATGTTTATAATGGAGCAGTTATATTTCTGCCATTTATACATGCAATGATGTTTTGTGTGAAATGATGTATAGTAGAGTGAATCTGTTTTCATGTATTTGGCACCAAATGAAGCATGTGTTGTAAGGCTTTATTTGCTACTAAAACTGCTGGATTCTTCAAGGCACAATGCCTCATGAAATAGTCAAATGGGAAAAAAATGTGTATGTCACGTTTTCTTTTGTCTCACTTTTTTGACGATGTTGAATTCAAACACACATTGTTTGTATTTCAAATAAGTGGCCCCAAAACAGAAATGATAAGTATAGTAAAAATAAATAAAACATGCTGACACAGTTTATTGTCTGCCATTGACATACACAGTGCTTACTGTGACAATGAAAGATAATTGTGACATACTTGACCTTGTTCATTCCACTACATGTGCAGTCTCCGGTACAGTTAAATTTATGTTTTTTTACAGAGTAAATTTTTGTAGGTCTTGTGCGTACTAATTTCTCTGCAGGACTCTGGTACTGGAGGTATTGACATTCATATTGGTTCTACTCTATTGGTTCTACTCTATTGGTTCTACTCTATTGGTTCTACTCTATTGGTTCTACTCTATTGGTTCGACTCTATTGGTTCTATTCTATTGGTTCTACTCTATTGGTTCTACTCTATTGGTTCTACTCTATTGGTTCTACTCTATTGGTTCCACTCTATTGGTTCTAACTCTATTGGTTCTACTCTATTGGTTCTACTCTATTGGTTCTACTCTATTGGTTCGACTCTATTGGTTCGACTCTATTGGTTCTATTCTATTGGTTCTACTCTATTGGTTCTACTCTAGCTGCTTCAATCTTCCATCCCATAATATCGGGACTAGTTGATGCTGGATAGGTGACTTGGACTTGCCTCCAAATGACTTGGGCTCTTTTGTATGAAAATGAAGAGCATCCCTGTTTGGAAGGAACTAATTCTGGTGAGCATGACTTGTTGGATAGTATTACTCGTGCTTCATCAGTATAGTGGTCTCTGTGTTGAGATTGTAGAATGCAGATAAACTCTTCAGCATTCTAAAAGACTTCCCAAGCTGCACAGCTCTAAGACCTTCACCTCGGGCTATCTCTAAGAAACTGCACTCTCTTCTGACTGTCTTGTTATTGTTCCATTGGTGTTTGTTTACTCTTGATATAGGCGGGCTCTTTTTAGATACAAACCAACTGAAAAAAATTGTTCGAGTACTAGAGTACGAGAAATGGGGGCGGGTTTATTTCATAAGAATTGCGAGTGGAATAAAAGTTCCAAATTTTCTATCAGTTTTTCTTTGAATCTAAAGATATTTTTTTTACACACGGGTAAACCTAAAAAAATGAACTGCACCACAACTTAAAATTTTCAACATCTTATAAAAAAAGAAAAAAATGTGAAATAATCGTAGAGTAATATCGAAATGAAAAATAACTCATTGTCTTGCAGTAGAATATCGGCTTAGCTAGTAGTGCACCAAATGTGGAGCACCGCTCCAAAAAAGTTTTATAACTGGACCCCATTATTTCCTCCAGATTCGCTCTAAAATAAGTGAGCGGCACCTTTGGCAGGTAATTTGTCCTTGTGTTGTAGTGGAGAAGCCCCAATAAGTATACAATAGTAGTAATCGTGCACAGCAACCATCAACAAAAATTTGCGTAGGCTGCGTGCGGCTCAAAGAAAGTGCTATAAATCTATTCACTCTATTCAAACTAATGAACTCACTAATTACCATGTAATGTGATCCATACAATTTCATTCATGCATACATTGTAGCCTTACCTATTACCATATAACTTGTTTGCTTGATTTGATTTCTAATTCAGTCTGTCCTTATTACTCAAACTTATAGACTTACCTTCTGCAACTACTGTTCCATCTAGTTGTTAAAAAGTACATACATTCAGATATATCATCTGTTTCTTGAACTATTTGATATCTTTCTTATGGTTTTTATTTTTTTTTTCATTCCGTTAATTTTATGTTGGCCATAAAGTAATGAGCTAGACTAGGAATAATTTTATCATTGCACAAGAAGTTAGATTAAGTGTAAGACATTTTTATTCTCATGAATAGAATGAATACATTGTCATCTTGTTTAGCCTTAAACTCACATTGTCCTTGAACTTGCATAAATAAAGTAGTAATAGTAGTAGTAGCAGCCAATAAGTACAGGATCATATCTGTTGGAAAGAAAGAATATTGGATGACAGATTCACATTCAACATTATTTCTGAAGCATCCCAATCTCAAGTTATTGTTTTTAAAGTTGTTGTTGATTCAACACAGCATTTGTTGTTTTCACAAGTCAGTGATATCTTTTTAATGCCCCATAGAACAGGACTGTCATTTCCTTTGTAGCTATGTGGCAGTAATGAGTTAGCCAATTATTGGCATTATGAAGAAGAAAAAAGACTTAAAGGCTATGGGATACTTTCAAGTAGTGATAACTGTTTAGATTATGGAATACATTGTAAGAGATCTTTTGTTCAATGGACAGTTTGTAATCTACATGAAGTGGTTGTGTGTGTGTGTGTGTGTGTGCGTGTGTGTGTGTGTGTGCGTGTGCATGTGTGTGTGTGTGTGTGGAGATTAACTTGTAAATACTGTTTAACTCTCCTTAAGAGCACAACATCTACAATATTCTTTCAGTCAGATATTATTTTCTAAATAGCAGCTGCACTCCTGGTACTTTATATGTATTAGTTAATAAAAATAGCATATTAATAGTCATAAATCTATTAGATACAAGTATTTCAGCCATTGTAAAGGCTATCATTAGCCATAGTCTTTATGTTATACATAGTTTTGTCATAGGACCTGCAAGTTTCCCTAGGATGTCATCACTAAAATAATGACATTCAATACATAATGGTTAAAATATTTGTGTATTTAATTAAATTTAAAAAAAATTTGAGTGGAAATTACAATCACAAGCTTACAACTGATGTCCATTAGCTATGCCTAGTCACAAGCTGACAACTGATGTCCATTAGCTATGCCTAGTCACAAGCTTACAACTGATGTCCATTAGCTATGCCTAGTCACAAGCTTACAACTGATGTCCATTAGCTATGCCTAGTCACAAGCCTATAACTGATGTCCATTAGCTATGCCTAGTCACAAGCTGACAACTGATGTCCATTAGCTATGCCTAGTCACAAGCTTACAACTGATGTCCATTAGCTATGCCTAGTCACAAGCTTACAACTGATGTCCATTAGCTATGCCTAGTCACAAGCTTACAACTGATGTCCATTAGCTATGCATAATCACAAGCTTACAACTGATGTCCATTAGCTATGCCTAATCACAAGCTTACAACTGATGTCCATTAGCTATGCCTATAGTCACATGCTTACAACTGATGTCCATTAGCTATGCCTAGTCACAAGCTTACAACTGATGTCCATTAGCTATGCCTAGTTACAAGCTTACAACTGATGTCCATTAGTTATGCCTAGTCACAAGCTTACAACTGATGTCCATTAGCTATGCCTAGTCACAAGCTTACAACTGATGTCCATTAGCTATGCCTAGTCACAAGCTTACAACTGATGTCCATTAGTTATGCCTAGTCACAAGCTTACAACTGATGTCCATTAGTTATGCCTAGTCACAAGCTTACAACTGATGTCCATTAGCTAGCTATGCCTATAGTCACATGCTTACAACTGATGTCCATTAGCTATGCCTAGTCACAAGCTTACAACTGATGTCCATTAGCTTGCCTAGTCACAAGCTTACAACTGATTTCCATTAGCTATGCCTAGTCACAAGCTTAAAACTGATGTCCATTAGCTATGCCTAGTCACAAGCTTACAACTGATGTCCATTAGCTATGCCTAGTCACAAGCTTACAACTGATGTCCATTAGCTATGCCTAGTCACAAGCTTACAACTGATGTCCATTAGCTATGCCTAGTCACAAGCTGACAACTGATGTCCATTAGCTATGCCTAGTCACAAGCTTACAACTGATGTCCATTAGCTATGCCTAGTCACAAGCTAACAACTGATGTCCATTAGCTATGCCTAGTCACAAGCTTACAACTGATGTCCATTAGCTATGCCTAGTCACAAAGGTATATTCATGCTACTGCTATAGTAGTGGCAACTGAACTTGAAATGCTAAACATTGAGCAGATATATGATCCAATGTTAACATTCATGTGACAGCTAGTTTGATTTTACATTGCTGGCCGAGCCTTGGAAAGCATTAGCTAATGAGGTAATAGTTTGTGAGTATAAAACATATTCAATGTTTTGTTCTGCGGTTGCATGGACTTAGCACACATAAACTTAGTTTACACTTCACCACAATGCTTTTAGATCACTCTGTAATGTCATCAAATAATTTCTTTAAGGCATGACAGGGCGAGTTCTGTTCGTATCGCGTAAATTGATTTAAACAACCCCTAATATAATGTTATTATGATTCAGTCAGTATTCAAAAGGTTCGTAGCTTTTAGCTATATATCTCAAAAGGAGCATTACACATTAATTTACACGTTAAATTTCACAGCATACTAACACAGTTAGCTACACATCTATCTATTATTGCATAAATGCACTAATCTAATCCAAGAACACAAGTGCTATATTCTATCATAAAACTAATTGTGAAGTAGTCATAGATTTTAACTGAGTAGGTTCATGCTCTATGAATTGTTCTTCATCTAATGTGAGGTACGTCACGACCAATTCTCTTATTATTAGGTTACTTTTACCAAAACATTTCAGAACATAATTTGAACAGAGCAATGCCAGGAATCAATCAGCTGACTTATTTGAGATCTATTAGTCCTCATTAAATATACTAATATGGTGAGAGAGAATCACATAGCTAGATTAGCTACACAGAGATACCCAACTCCTAAGAGTTGAAGCTAGCTAGTAAGAAACTATTCCTCCCTTAAAATGTACATATCTAGGTGTGTTATAGAAGGTCGTATATTGATGCAGCAATAACCATAATTACATTTCAGTTACCTCTATAGACCATACCGTGGGCCGGCAATCTGCACAATTATCTTCAGGTTGACTAGCTTTTTCTCGGCTCAACTACTTCAAAGGCATACCTCATCGCAGAAGTCACGCGACCTTTTTTACAAGTTTCCAAACGCGGAAATGTTTATAGCTGTGCTAGAGAGTACCATCAGGAGTAATACACTATTTAATTTCCGTGTTTATACTTTATAATTTACTGTCTCCTCAGAACACAGTGTGTCATCCTCCAACCTCTGTTAGCTAGTCTCATGTAGCCAGACCCTTTGTCACCCTTTACCCGCTACTGGGGTGGAGGAATAAAGAGTCAGGCTACTGCGAGACTACTTGTTAGCTATGTGTCACAATTGGTAAATATAACAGTTCAAAGACACATTGTAACACAATTAGGTTGAATGTCCAATGATAGTAAAATAAGGTGCTGACAGATGAAAATCATGCTGTTCTCATTTCATGTTGAGTCCTTATTTTATATACTTCTTATGAATAATAAAAAGTAATGTTGTGCTTGTGACATCATTGTTTAATCATTGTAAAGAAACTGAGACTCACACAGGGCAAAAACTTGAATTTCCTGTAGTCACGTATTTAGGATATTTCATGCATTCACCACCTCTATAAACACATCCTGTAAACTCTTACTTTAGCTGAATATTTAAACTGCCACAGCATCCACTATACTTGTTAGTATCATAATTAAAGCACATGTCGTATACTCTAGGCACACCCACACGTTGTATTGCATAGACACACCCATAGGTTCCAACTTTCTAAAAAAAATTTCAGGGACAAGCCACACCCCTCAATTAATATAATATCATGAATATAATTAAAATATGTCATGAATCAATCGTGGGTCTCTCTTCTCACCTAGCCTTCAAGAGGAACCTAAAGCTCTATTTACAAGTGTAGCTCACTGATGTTGGTTTGTTTGTATCATTCCTTATTTGTTTTTGTTTCTGGTTGTTATTATTTTTGTTTTGTTTTTTGGTAGCCTTAATATTAGCTTGTTAAAGAGCTAGTTGGCAAACCCCTTTGCTATTTGCAAGAATGTATATATAAAAAAAACAATTAAAAAAAAAAATTAAAAAAAAAAAGTGTGATCGGTAAGGGTCGTCAATACGCACATTCGCCACTACTATTTCACAGAAAAATCTGTGGTTACGTTCATGACTGCATGCCCGTGGCTATTCAGTTCAGATTGGAGACACATCATTCTAAACTGTAAGTTAACTAGTGGTGCGCTCGAATAGCGCAAATGCATGGCGAGCGAGTAAATATATGAGTATAGGTAAAGATGATTTGTGAAGGAAATCACTAAATAATAGCAATGATTAGGCATGAAGAGTTAACAATAACAGAATTACCTGAATAAACTTCGAACGCAGTGGCAAAGAAGCGCAGCTTGACAATTTGCCATTCAGTCTTTCGCCAAGAAGAGAGTAGCTATAAACTTTTTGGTTGAAACAAAGTTGATTCTCCGTGCTCGTTAATTGAAAAATACCGGAACTGTAAACGCTTTACCTAACTTACGTAATTAGAAGCGCGGGCGAAATTTTTTGACGTACGCATACATACCTACATATATATATATATATATATATCTGAAATCTCAATTGAACACGACTGAGAGTCAGCTTCGCTCGCTTCGCTCGCTCGCTGAATTAAGATGGAATAGAAATTGACGAAGTGACAAAGTAAATTTCGGGAGAGTAGCAATTCCGTGCGGGACAGTCTGGAGTAGTAAAAAATCGGGACTGTCCCGGTAGATTCGGGACAGTTGGAAGCTATGCACACCCACATGTTGTATTGCATAGACACACCCACATGTTGTATTACATAGGCACACCCACATGTTGTATTGCATAGGCACACTCACATGTTGTATTGCATAGACACACCCACATGTTGTATTGCATAGACACACCCACATGTTGTATTACATAGGCACACCCACATGTTGTATTACATAGGCACACCCACATGTTGTATTACATAGACACACCCACATGTTGTATTACATAGGCACACCCACATGTTGTATTACATAGGCACACCCACATGTTGTATTGCATAGACACACCCACATGTTGTATTGCATAGACTCACCCACATGTTGTATTACATAGGCACACTCACATGTTGTATTGCATAGACACACCCACATGTTGTATTACATAGGCACACCCACATGTTGTATTGCATAGGCACACCCACATGTTGTATTACATAGGCACACCCACATGTTGTATTGCATAGACACACCCACATGTTGTATTACATAGGCACACCCACATGTTGTATTACTTAGGCACACCCACATGTTGTATTACATAGGCACACCCACATGTTGTATTTCATAGACACACATGTTGCATTACTTAGGCACACCCACATGTTGTATTGCATAGGCACACCCACATGTAACATAGACACACCCACATGTTGTATTACATAGACACACCCACATGTAATATTACATAGGCACACACCCACATGTTGTATTGCATAGGCACACCTACGTCTGCATTACTTAGCCAAGAGGTGGCTATTTCTCAATATTATTCCTTATCAAACTGCAATACTTGATTTCTGAGTGCTGAAGCACCCACAACTAATTATTAATGGCCGTTATTCCTTTCCCTGCATGATATGTATAAGAAGTCAATTATTATTTAGCATTATTTAATGGCATCAAAATTAAATTTAAACAAAGCAGACTTTTAAAAATTATTAATTAATTTGTAATTTATTATTATATTTGGTAGTTATGGGCGTCACTGCTGCAGTCACACTGGTAGTCACTTACTACTAATAATAATTAAAATATGGATAAGATTTAACAAAGAGAAAAGGTCAGTGGACTACAGTAAAGTAACTGTTAATGAAAATGCACTTAACTACTGTTAGATAATTGAGAGTCTTTGCTACAATGTCTTAGTTCAACAGGAGAAGGCACCTTTAGCAATTGGAGGTGTTCACTATAAATGACTTCTGCACAAATTAAGGATATAATAGTATTGAGCTGATGAATATTACTGCTATATATAATTATGCTGCTTTTAAAATACTTACATTTTCCAAAATTAAGATATCAAGCAAAGCATCTGAAAACAACTATCAATAGCCAATCTTCTCTTCATTTCTAGTTATTTATTCATTGATTATAGAGAGCATTGTATAATACTAATATTATGTTCAGTCTCTTTAATTGTCAAATAAATACAACAATAACAGCACATTATACTTAATTCAATGATATATACAATATGCAGATCTACAGATGTCCAGTTGGAAACATGCGCTGCATATGGACAAGTCTCAATGGAACAAAGTGTATCTCACTATGAGACCGTAAAACATGAGGAAAACATTTATGATAATTGATTAATAGATATACTATTGATCGATTGTAATGCATATTATTTGGTTAGTGTTGCACAAGCTATTGTTATACTAGTTACAGTTTGTTAGTGTATTAATTTGAAATAACTGTATAGTAACTTAACACAGAATGAAACATTAATGTGACAACTTTATGATAACCATTATGGCGTAAAATTCATCATGAAACAGCATTAAACAACTCCAATGGCTAAATTTGAACTACCTTAGAGGAGTTTTAAAAACCAGGGTTTTCCACAATCCTTGTCACCCATATTGAATGTTCAGATTGTTAAATAGTATATTGCTACTTTTTTTTTCACATCTTGACATACATAACAAAAAAATTTGAAGTTGTATAAATATTACAACTCTTCTATCAAATATATCTTTTATCAAATGTTTTTACTTCTTCAAGTCTTCATTAATGGCTTTGTTGTTTTTGACATTCATAGATTAGTCATTCTTGGCTAAAACTGTGATGAGAATTCATCTCTGTTTATTTTCAACTTCTAACCAAATCACTTCAATTTTGTTCAGCTTCAGGAAGTTTATTTAAAAAAGTACACCAAATATCTATCTATCATTCTTGTACCGATTGATACAAGTTTAGAGTAGCATTTCCATAGTTTGTCATTAGCTAGATACTATAAATTTATTCTTCGTAATTAATTTACCAATGTATTCAAGATTACACCTGTTATATTAGGAAAGAATTTCTATACAAATAAAAGTAATGGATGATACCACTAAAGCAAATATCCTGGAAAGAGGATTTTGGTTGGTGTATTTGGTTTAACATCTGCTAGAGCGATAAATATCTATAGCTCCATCATAGCTTTATCATACACTTGGAATACTGACTATTAGTACTGAATATTTATGGATGAAAGTACAAGAGAGAGGTCAAACAATGTGGGGCAGCTCTCTGACTGAAACACTCCAAGCTCTGCCCTGCAGCTCTCTGACTGAGACACTCCAAGCTCCGCCCTGCAGCAATGATTACTCTGATACTACTTTCCACTTTCTACATTCTTTGACTATGCAATTCACCTTACACTTTTCTCTGACTCTTCCTTAAGTCCATACAGTTTTCTTAACTAAATGGAATTATGTAATTCTCCTCTCCATACCCGTACTTATCCCAGTTCAACATTTACTGGTGTCATGAAATTTGTTTCACAATTACATACAACACTAATTAAAAAAAATTACATTACTAGTGATGTGCTTGAGCACAAATGGCGAGCGAGCCTAAAGACTATACTATTTTTATATGAATGATTTTGGACTTCTAACACTGAAGCTACTGAAAATAAGGTCCAGTTTTTAATTTAGCATACAGGGTAAGGGATTTCAGTGCCATAGTAACAACTCTCTGCAACTGCTTGAATTGAAGGAAAAAAACAACAACAAAACAATACACGTTATTTAAAAGTTTTCTTTGTGATATTCTTTAGCTAAGTAGTGGTTGTAACACACAATGCTTTGACACAACTTGACATGCACCTACACAGACTTACCTTCGCAGTAGTCTAGTGGACAATGTATTTTCAAGTAAATACTGTTGCGCACGGCTTATAACCATGACAAAGAGCGCATTGACTTACCACCGCCACTAACTCTAATAGAAAAACTGCACCCGCAAAAGAATTCAAACGGTAAACAATTCAATTTCTAGGGTGATACGGGTACTGATCGATAAACCAGAGGATTCTGTTTAGTGCAATTTGGAAAGGGGTCGACCACATAACTAACACAAAAACGCGATGACATACGTACGTCCATATATATAAATAAATAAATAAATAAACAAACATCCCCGATTTTCGATTGTGTTACCCCTGTAAGTGTCTCGCTCGCTACGCTCGCTCGCCAAATATAAATAAAAAAATTACATAAATATACCTTCCCATTACAAAATTATGTCAGTTGATAATAAATAGTGCTAATGAGAAATGTAATTTGTAATGCATGTGCAGATATCTCATTAACAATTAGTGTGAAGTGTAGAGAATAAATTAGTATAGCAAGAATGTTTTATTGTTTTGAAATCAAGAAGGAGCCAGAATGATAGAAAAGAAGATTGCAATATTATAAAGAAGGTTATGCAAAAAACATTGTAAACTTGATGTGACCATAATTTGCTACCCTTTCTAAATCACTGACTGTTAGTAAACTGCCAGTTACCATATTTGTTTGGATAGCTAGTCATTATTTGTCTCAGGATGATTTTGTTGATGTTAGTTATGCAAATTCTAGTACATAATGTAATTGTATTCAAACTTATAGTTAGCTATTCATAATTATTATAAGGAAATTCCCTTCTCTACTTTATTGTTTTCTTAAAGTTGTTGTAGATTCAATCCGGCAGATATTGTTACAAGTTAGTGTTAGATTCTTTAAAAGCCACAAAAATGACTTTCACTTCATTTTTGCTAGCAGTTACGAGAAAGCCAATTAGTATGTAGTACTTTCTTAGTATATCATATTGAAACGTGAACTGTGGGTTTTTTTTTGTGCTATTGAGTCCACTTAAGTATAATTATGAAATGATTCGTGGAGAGTTAAGTGTTAAAACATATCACATTAATTATCGTGAGATTAGAGGAAAATAAATATATACCTGTAAGTGTAATATCAGAGTTGCAGCTGCATATGTGCAAACCAATATCTCACGAGGAGTATGTGGCACGTGCTCCTATGTGTGTATAATGACAGTTTAAGATGGGACTTGTAAGACTGAAAATAGTCACACACTTGATTTGACCTCCACCAACATTAGAAAGAATACTTAGCTATACTAACACATGCACTTTATTTTTCTGAGCCTCGCTGACCACTGGCTTCTTGCCACATGCGGTTTATTCTCTTACCAACTGTTGTTATTCGTATTCTCTTATTAGTTTTCAGTTATTTCGTAGTTCTCCATTATAAGAATATTTGCCCTTACCAAACTAGTGGAGTTGTATACTATTTGTGGTGCTGAATTGCCGATTGACACCAGCCGGCCGATTGTTCCAGATTAGCATTTAGTTATCTACTCAATTCCAAATCCCAAAAGCTACTGCCCCAAGGTTGCCAATCCAACAGTGAGCCTCGTACCGGGCAGACGACACGACAGTAATGTCTTTCCCAATATGTCACCTCATGGATACACAGCTAGGCCCAAATTTACAACTCGGGCTGTGTGGTGGTACGGGGCCACCAGATTCACAGTACGCACACACTTCAATCATTACGAACTCTTTCCGTTTAACAATAGCTTCTTTATCTATTTCTAATTCCTCATCACGCACACCACCACCTGATCGTTATGTCACCTAATACGCATGCTCGTGGGTTTCCTATATCATGGCCTGCGGGTATGCGCAGCCTTTCAGTCGTGCCTCGTTGAATCTTTATCAAAGCTAACTCTTGTCACTCGCTCGGGTTGATAACCGAGGGTTTGAAGGCTTTAGAAAGCCTAGGGAAGCTAGCGTAGAGATTTGGCGTGACTCAGGTGGCAGCCTATACCTGTCCCGACCGGCCATCCCACCACACTTGGTGTCCAGCGGTGGTTGAAACGGACTTACCTCTCCATCGAGCTTCTTCTATAATCCTGTTCCAGCGTAGAGAGTTTCCGCCAAGTTCCAGTCTTCTTGGTTCGTGACGAGTCTCAGACCCCACTACCGCTCCTTTGTGTCTCCCTTTGCCGACCGTACCGTACCTACCTTGGATTTTCTCTTCATCGTCTTCGAGCATAAGTTATTTGTCTAATTAGTGCATTGTCGTTGTTACATTCTGTTGTGGTGAACGTTGTAAGCTGTGTACTTATTTAATCAGTGTGTCAGTTATTTCATTCTCCCTCTGTAATCATGATGAATACTAGACTTCAGGCCAGTAGGAGAAAGGCCCAATCTCTGTTTTCTGACACCCCTCCTAACTCATCATCTCTCATTCCTTCTCAAGTCCCTCCGTCTCTCTATACTCAAGCAGTAAACTCCTTAGAGCCCAGTTTTCCTTCAGATACTTTCACAATGTCAACTGATCATAGTGAGACAGACCCCCAAACGGAGTCCGTGAGTACTTTGTCTGAAGAGGTTGTTTCTAAGCCAGAGGCGCACCAGGCAGCTGCTCATGAATCCTTGAGATCAGAGGACCTTGTCGCTTTAACTGAGAAGGCTAAAGAACTTAGTATAGATCCCAATACCCTTCTTATTTATCAGTGTTTGTCTAGGCAGGAAACGAAAGTTGTCCATGTCCCTAGGGACCTGCCCAATGCTCCTGAGAAAATAATTAAACTCATTGGCAATATGTCTGAGTCTGAAGATATAGTGTCCTTTCTAAACAGGTTTGAAATGGAGTTAGGAAATAAAGGGATTCCCTTAGACAATTTTCAATCGTACCTCCCGTATTGCCTCCCAGGTTTCTACAAGGAATCTTACTACAATAATATTTCACTATGCCCTAGATATGCTGACATTAGAATTGTCCTTCTTAATGCAGGCGGATATTCCATGATCGAGTGTTTTAATTCTTTTCCGCTCAAGTTCAGAGCCTCCGGGCCACAATCACTCATTCAGTGGTACAATGGCTGGAAATACAAGATCAATATCATGCTAAGTAACTTACCCTTCATGAATGCCGTACACCCCGGTTTTAAAGACGAAATATCCAGTCTAGTTGCTACGTTAGGTGTTGTTGCTGGGTTAACCCAAGAGCAAAGAGAAGCTGTAATTAATAGACCCAGCCTCTCTAATGCTCATTTCATCCAAGAGTGCAACTCATGGTACCTGGCATCACATCAAGCCGTAAAGAACATACCGTCTTATCATCCTTACTCATCCAACCATTCCGATTACCATCATCATAGCAGATCAAGTTTCAATCATGGCTCTTCTCACCAACCCCAAACCACTTCCAATTATCACCCTAACTGCCCTTTGTCGCCTTCCCGTCATAACATTCCCAGGCGTGATCTGACATCGGTTGTGTGCTTCAAATGTAATCGTTTGGGGCACTACGCCAACGAGTGTATGTCACGCCCTCCTTCCCTAAATAAGCAACCATCTTATCACAACTCTAATCCTCCTCCTTCAGTTCCTGACAGGCAATCCCATCAACCTTACCAATCTCATCAACCCCAACAACCTCATCATCATAATCCCAGTCCCAGTTATAATTCCAAACCTACTCCTGTTCCCAGAACCCTTTCCAAACCCATCCGCAAGGTGGATACCCCTGATTCTTCGTCTTCCTCGGAACCTGATAATGTTAGCACCCCCTTGAACCATTTTGTTGAGGATGACATCATTGTTTACGGAACTGTCAATGGTATTGACACCTCCATAATCATAGATTCCGGAGCAAAGATTTCCGTTGTATCCGACGATTTTGTTGAATTGGATATGGAACCTGTGTCATTTGTCCCTATCTCAGGCATTTCCCAAGTTCCCAAATCAGTTCCGGTCTTTTCAATGCCTATTTCACTTCCTACCATGCAAGGCGGATGCCTGTTGGCAATGGACACACGTTTGCCACCCCAGACTGTTTTATTGGGTCTCGACTTTGGGTTAGAAAATATTGTGAACTTGATCAACCACGTCAATTCCGACCCTTACCCAGTGCTAACTGTCACAAGAGCAATGCAGGCAGACTCTGACCTGGCAGCTCACACCTCTGATGTTTTGCATGTCACTGAAGGTGCAAAGCCCACGTCATTTGACGAGTTACCCGAGGTTCAGGACGAGATTGATACCTCGCCCAAATCCCCTAACGACTCTGGATTGGTACCCTTGTCTTTCCCTAACTTGTCCTTCGACGGTGTGTCTAAGCAAGAATTTGTTGCCCTTCAGAAATCTGACGCTTCCTTGGCACCTCTATGGGAGTTAGCCCGGAAAGGAGAAAAGCAATTCTTTGTAGTTGAAGACCTACTTATGTGTATGACATCCACGCTTAACACTGTTTCTCATGCCCTGGTTGTGCCCACATCCCTTAGGCGCAAGGTTTTAGTCTCTGCCCACAACGGCTTAGGTCACGGTGGCGTGAATTCCACCAGATCCTTAATCAACCGGCACTTCACCTGGCCAAACCTAGCTTCCGATGTCAGGGACCACGTCAAATCCTGTGCCAAATGTGTTCGTTTTAATAAGTCAGGTCCGAAGAAATTGCCAATGGTAGAACCTGAGATCATTTCTCAGAGATGTGAGAAACTAGCTTTCGATATTGTTGGTCCTTTACCCGTTTCCAAGCGTAAATTTAGATATATCCTCACTTGCTTAGAACTTTCTTCAGGATTTCCCTTTGCCATTCCCATGGTTTCTTACACTTCGGAAGAAACGGCGAGAGCCATTCTGTCCGTCATTTCAGTGTTGGGTACACCCCTTACTATCCTTACAGACCAAGGTTCTAATTTTATGTCGGTTACCTTGTCCCACCTGAAACAGAAACTTAATATGTCCTCAGTTAGAACTTCTGCCTATCATCCCCAGTCCAATGGCCGACTGGAAAGGTTTCACTTGACCTTGAAGGCAATGCTCTCCAAATGTATTCAGAACAGGCAAGATTGGCCCCTTGCACTCGACCTTGTGCTGTATTTTGCCAGAAACATGCCAAATTCCAGGCACGGCTTTACCCCACATGAGTTGCTCTTCATGAAACCTGCTCCTCTCATCCTATCTTCCTTGAAATCTCTTTGGTCATCCTCATCTGACCCTTCACTCAATCTTCCACAGTTCATTGAAGATCTCGACAACATTCTTTCGTGTCAGACACACCATGTAAAGTCCTCTCTTTCCTCTAAGTCCCTATCTAAGCGTGTGTCAACAGAATCGGCACTTGTAGCCAATTTCAAAGTTGGTGACACTGTGTATAGGAGGAACCCAGGTCTGAATAAATGCTTAGAAGCTACCTGGGACGGACCTTTTGTTGTCAAACAGCTGCTCCCACCTGTCAACTGTTCTATTGTGCCCAAGGACAAGAAATCCAAACCCAAAGTAGTGCACTTGTCCCAAGTGAAGAAATATTTACCAGTTTACCGAACTGTCCTTGTTCCAGACGAGTTAGTTGTTGACAAATTCCCCAAGTCAATCAACACCTCAGAGCCTATAAAATTAACGCCTGAGCAACAATCCCAATTAGAGACTGTCTTAGGGAATTTCCCGTCTGTGTTTACTGACAAACCAGGCAGCACACCTTTTGTAGAGCATTCCATAACTGTTACCAGTTCCACACCTATCTGGTCACCGTCCTACTCTATCCCTCTGGCTCATCAAGAAGCTTTTAGAACTGAGATTGAATCCATGTTAGAATTGGGAGTCATTGAACCCTCTGTTTCTAAGTGGGCGAGTCCGCCCATCCCAGTCAAGAAAAAGGACGGAGGCATTCGCATTGTGATTGACTTTAGAAAGCTGAACCAAGTCACGGTTAGAGAACCCTTCACAATGCCGTCCATTGATGATATTTTGTCTCACCTTGGTAATGCGACCATCCTTTCGAAAATGGACCTGCTTAAAGGTTTTTATCAGGTGCCCATGGAAGAATCTTCTAAACAATACACGGCTTTTACCTGCTTACAGGGAAAATTCCAGTTTCGTGTTATGCCCTTCGGGTTAACTAATGCACCTTCGACCTTTCAATTGCTTATGCAATCGGTGCTTCGAGGTTTAGAACGCTTCTGCTTACCATACATTGACGACCTTGTTCTCTTTAGTTCCTCCTTTGACGACCACTTAGCCCACATTTCTGCCGTTCTGTCCCGACTCAGTGTAGCAGGCCTAACGGTTAAGCAGGAAAAGTGTTCTTGGGCGTTTGCATCCTTCGACTTTCTCGGTTTCCATGTTGGTAGGCAACGCCTTTCGATTCCTTCTGACAAAGTTTCTTCTATTACCTCCTACCCTTTACCTCTTACTAAATCTAATCTTCGTTCGTTTCTTGGACTGGTGTCATTTTATTCACGCTTCATCCCTCAACTCTCTCACCATACCACTATCCTCAATAGCCATACGACGAAGACTATGCCTGACAAGATTGTATGTGATGACGACTATGTCAGTTCATTCAAAGCCATTATTCATTTCATCTCTAATCACTCGTCACTAATCATTCCGTCACCTAATGATGTTCTCTCTGTGTTCTCCGATGCCTCTTGTTTGGGCATCGGAGGTACTCTATGTGTTTTTAGGGACGAGCATTGGGTCCCAGCCGAGTTCTATTCGAGACAGCTGTCCCCAGCAGAGAAAAACTATGCCATCCTAGACTTAGAAGCCGCTGCTCTGTTGGCGACCATCGAACATTTCAGATTTCAGTTGGCCGGTCGCTTCTTCAAGGCATTCACCGACCATAGACCACTTGTGAACATCCTATCTGGCCCCGCCCCTTCCTCTCGCCTGACGCGGTGGAAGATCAGACTGTTGGAATACACCTTCGATCTCCATCACATCCAAGGCGCCGCTAACCCAGTTGCGGACGCTCTCTCCAGACAGTCTTGGCCAAATGAAGATCGGCCATGACAGTCGTTTAGAACTATTGAACTGTTGAACTATTTGCATGTATCTAAGGTTTGTTTACTTACCTATTGTATCATTAACACTTTGCATCTTATTTCTATCTACACGCTCTCGCTCCATTAGGGGGGGGAGATGTGGTGGTACGGGGCCACCACATTCACAGTACGCACACACTTCAATCATTACGAACTCTTTCCGTTTAACAATAGCTTCTTTATCTATTTCTAATTCCTCATCACGCACACCACCACCTGATCGTTATGTCACCTAATACGCATGCTTGTGGGTTTCCTATATCATGGCCTGCAGGTATGCGCAGCCTTTCAGTCGTGCCTCGTTGAATCTTTATCAAAGCTAACTCTTGTCACTCGCTCGGGTTGATAACCGAGGGTTTGAAGGCTTTAGAAAGCCTAGGGAAGCTAGCGTAGAGATTTGGCGTGACTCAGGTGGCAGCCTATACCTGTCCCGACCGGCCATCCCACCACAGGCTGTCTTCCCAACTGCCATATTGAGTGTGAGTGAGATTACTTGATGTGGATTAAATATTGCCTACTGAACAAATACTCTTTCATATAGCAAACAATTATTACCATAAGCATCCACTGCTCACACATGTTCTGCTGCTAATATGAACTGTTCTATACTATTCTTGTGGCAGTAAACCCTAATGCAATTAAAGTTATGACCAGTCATAGATTCAGTGCTGCCCGAAAACTCAAAGAACTTCACAGTAACCTGGCGAGATTCAGCTATTTGGATCAAAGAAGCCATTCTTCTGTGATGTGGCAGTTCATTATGGCCACTAAACCATTCTCAATGTGGAAGTAGTGAAGGTCAATTGTAGCAGTTATAGCTTATAGTAATGTTGAGCCTTCAAATAAAATGAGCCGAACCTGTGCTTCACTAATATAATATCAAAACATTCAGAAATGGCCAACACAAAGGCAAGAATTCTACCCTTTAATGCAACATTAATGAAGCCAAACTGAGAAACATTCTCAGTTCAGCACAAAGCCAAATTCTGTAGTGTCACATTTCACATTTATTGCCAATGTTAGTAATTTCACATTTATTGCCAATGTTAGTAATTTCACATTTATTGCTACTGTTAGTAATTTCACATTTATTGCCAAGGTTAGTAATTTCTTGCATGGTAATCAACTTAGCTAATAGCATGATTTTGATAACAATTTTCACGTCGTGAGCTTGCATCTAGTTGTGACATAAATATATAGTAAATGGTTAAAATAAATCATAGTCAAGAAAATGCACTCGATTCTAACTTGGAACAGAAACAGAATCCATACGGAGTTTAGCTTATGGCTTTTGTCAGCTTTTCCTTCACTAGTTCTAAGAAAAATCAACAAAACAAGTCTCCAAGTAGCTACTAGCGTAAGGGGACTAAACATCTCGCTCTACCCCCCCCCCCCTCTTGGCATTTTTTTTTGTTGCTTATAAGCAATTAATGCAGATAAAGTGCCCACTAAATTGCTTTCTTCGCATTACGACCGTCTTGATCGCTACGCCAATCTTAATTTCCCTCGCAGCGCTAACCCAGTGATATAGCTGTACCAGGTATAAAATGAAGTCCGGAGACGCCACGAGCAGCATACTGTTCTTGTTCCCAATACTCCTGGGCATTCTAACTAATGCAGATGGACAATGTAAGTTAGTAACACTGAAACATGTATTACTCAGTTGGCTAATAGATAGCTTAATTATATAGACAGGATGCTAGCTAGAAAATTATTATTATGAAAAGCTTTATGTACTAGCTACATATTTTAACTTTTAGGTATCATTACTATTAGCTATAATGATTGTAGATAATTCATAATCAACCCTAGCTAATGAGGACAGTCAGTAGCTAGGGAAGTGCTTACAGCATAAAATAGGTACACCAACTTTACACTGTGAGTTACCAATCCTAGCAGCTATATACAAACTACTGACAAACATTACCACAATAAGTGAATAGGTTTGCAGGAGGTGAGAGTAATTATATTGAAAGTAGTGGGGCCAGTTTCATTTTCACTACGTGACACAAATGATAATGAATAAATCCATAGCATGAATCATGATGGACCTTTTATTCACACACTCTACCTCTCTCCTTTCTTCCCCTCTTTCTCTCTTATTCTTTCCCTCCTTTATGTTCACTATTGTTAATATCTTATCCACAGACTCATTGTCAATGTTAAGACAACAATTTCAGTGCAAAATTTGTTATCTTTAAGTAAATGATGTATCCTCTAATCTTAACTATAATAAATATAATAATATTTTATGATACATAATAATTATATTAGTTGAGTCAGAGTGTGATATGGTGAATACTTTCATGAGCAAGATAATTTATTTTCACGAGCCAGTGGCAGTTGGCATACCTGAATATACCATTGTGAATATATCTAAGGTGGAATAATATATATATATATACAGTGGCGTAGGAAGGGGAGTTGGAGCGCCCCCCCCCCCCCCCCCACATAATTTTGGGGCACAATTTGAAGAGGTGATTCCTCACATGAACATTGTTAACCTTTCCACGCCGACTTTCTTCAACATTTGGGGCGTCTTATAGAATTTGAATTTGATTTTTGAATTTCTACCGCAAAGCAACTGCAAAATTCACAACAAACAGCAAAAATTAGCTTCTATAAGCCTGAAAATGAACTATAAAACCTGTCCATTCTTACAACAAGTTCGAGGAGACTCCGAGAAACTAGCCCAATCGATTGCACTTGATGTCCGGTAGGAAAAACTTTATCCATATTCTTCATAAATGCTGAGGGACTGTCTATAGGCTTCATACTTTCTATTCTGAGTGTTTGAAGTCCATAGGCAACAAAAAATGTGGGTGCTCGGCGTCTTGAAAATTCCGTTTGCAGACAATTAAAAAAATACTTAACCTTCCCACGGGTTCAATATTTTTAAACAAGGAAGTACCTACTTTACATATAAAAAAGAAATGACGGTTTAATCTAAAATAGATTTTTTTATTTGGAGAACGTGGACCTGTTCTCGCCTGCATATAAGTGGTTACGCATTGAAAGGGTTAAACCACAAAACACATGCTCCTGGAAACCCCTCTTCATACCGATACATCTTCCTCATCACTAATATTATATATTATATTTATATAAATATATTTAAAAAAAAGCTATATATATAATACTTATAGCACGAGTCAGAGTACAATATGGGAAAATATTTTACGAGCACGCAAAATATTTTCACGAGCCAAAGGCGAGTGAAAATGTGGCATGAGAGTAAAATATCATTCCCATATTGTACGACGAGTGTGATAAGTGATTTATTGCTTCTTTGAATTTTTCTCAACCGGTTACAATACAATTTTCATTGATTTTACTCGCTACGCGCGCGCTACAACGAGCGTACAATATAAACCGTACAATATGGGAGAATACAGAACGCTCGCGTGATGCGGAAATATTCAAGTAAAAATATCAAAGCTGCAATAAATATATATATAATACATAATGCTATATATATATTCTGGTTCTAAAATATATAATTGTTAACCAAACTAATTTCTGTATTGTGGCTTCATTGATTGGTGATTTTAGGTGCTATCACCAGTGCTTCTATATGGATTGATGGTAATCCACAATTAGTAAATCGTAATAGCCTAGAAGTAGGGATAGCAGGAATAACTACAGGAGCGCGTGCTACGTCAGTGACTTGGAGAAGGAATGGAAGTATGATTACTACTGGTGGTGGATTCGTTATAGGAGGAGGAGAGACTAGACATACAGGCAATCCTCCATGTGCTAGTCAGATGTACAGAGTTGCTCTACGTATTGCTGGATATCTTCCTGGAAATTATACATACACTGTTGATAATGCTGAAACAAGGGATCCTGGAGTGACTTCATCATTTCTGGAAATACAAGGTCTGGGTTTTGTAAGTGTATGCTAATTCCATATAATTTGTATTTCACTAGTCATAAATTTCTTTTTATAAAGTGCACAAAAATGATGACCATTAAATAATGGCTGAAATGTTTGTGTATTTCATAAAAATATTTATGGCTAGTAAAATACAAAATATATGGAATTAACTAGTGTACCTAGTCACAGAAGAATTTTCAAATAAGTTAATATCTCATTGATCTCACAAATTCATGCAACATATATTTTGACTCATCCAAACTCGATGTTGAATTAATTATACTTCACTGTGTAAAACTCTCTTACGTGGTAGGTAGTATGGTTTACATGTATTTTCACACGACCAATAAACTCCTAGTATTCTGTATGTGACACTACAAGAACACTGAAGAAATGTTGATAGATGAGCACAAGAAGTGCTGGTTAATAATTCAACATCACTGACAGTAACGCGAACAAATTGTATTTTGTATTGTATTTTAAAATTTTTCAACTTTCAATCTGCACAGTATTCATGTGAACTTGGAACAAACTTTTAACCATTAGTGGGTTAGCATCTTAGCAACAACAGCCCACAATTATCACGTTTCCCGTATTGACTTGGTGCTAATTGCAATGTGCAATCAAAAACTTTGTAGTCTCATGTATAACTTTTTTTTTTGGAAAAAGGTACTACAAATGATTATTATAGCCTTCAACATGAAGTTTATAGTTCATTAAAAGTAAATAAAAAAACCTAAACTGTTAGAATTGAAGCTAGGATCTTTATTGATTAAATTATGATGGATTGATATCACTGAACAGGAGTTTTAATGGGTACGACATTGAGTATCTGCTGAATAGTTTGGGAATCAATGTAGTCATAGGTAGTGTAGGTCTGAGATTAGAGCAAAGGTATTATTGCTAAAGACAGTGTAATTCAAAAAACAATAATGTGTTATAATTTTTGCCTTTCCTTAGACTCTTGCTATAGACAAGTTGAAGTCTTCACAAAGAATCACAACTTATTTATTTTAATTGTGTGTGTCCAATATTCTTTTATGAGTGATTTATAGCAGCAAATAGTATAATGATAAAATTTAAGCAAAATTCATGTGTTTTTATTGTACTTACGAATGCTGTTAAATCTGTAGATCCAGGCCCTCCTACTAATGTTACACTGAGACAGATTAGTAATAGGAGAGTACAGGCCACCTGGACTCCTCCAGCTGGTTTCTCTGGAGCTACATATCGTGTGTATATAAACACTCTGGATGTCAATACTGGTGGTACTGTCGAAGTGACTGGAACTACTTTTACTAGTGCCAGTTTTCTTGCGGGCTTCACTGTCACTCTTCGTATAAGAGCTACTACTGGCACATATTTCAGTGTTCCAGCTGTGTCTGAAACATTGACTGTTAAAGGTAAGAATTCCAAGTATAATATTGAATCACCATCTATAAGATTCATTAAAGTGCTCAAAGAACTAATTTATTACTGTTATTAAAATGTAATACACAACAAGTGTGTAAGTCTAATGTATCCTTCAAGCATACTGTTGCTCACACATAGCTTTGTGTCAGAACAGTTTAGCTATTATAGAGTTCCCATAACAAGGGTGTAGGAGCCGGTCCGGCCGGTCCGGCTTTGGCCGGACCACTTTTTCTCTTAACCTAGCTACAGGTAAGGATTGTCGCATACAAAAGTAATGACTTTTTCTGAACCGCGCGGGCAATAATCGTTGCACTCACAACCACTACGGTGGACGCGGAGTGGTAACAGTTCACTGTCATGGCTTCCCCAGCTTCTACGGAGCAGAAACCGCACCAGCCAGCAGCAACTTTTTCTTTTCCAAAGAGAAACTTTGGAAAGAAACAGGATGTGAAGAGGAGTTTTCAGCAAAGCTGGCTTGTGAGGTGGTCTTGGCTACACTACTCAGAAACGGATGATGCTGCATTTTGTTCTATTTGTATCAAAGCTGATAAAGCTGGTAAGCTGTGATCTGTTACAAAAGACCAAGCTTTCATAAGGAGAGGATTCACCAATTGGAAGGATGGTCCAGAATCATTTCGTAGGCATGAAGAAAGTGTCACAAAGAAGCTCATGAAATGATAGTTACAATTCCTAAAACAGTTGGAAATATTGGTGGCATGCTATCTAATATTCATAGTCAAACACAACAGGAGAACAGAAGAGTAATATTGGAAATGGTACGGTATTTGGGAAGACAAGGAATTACTTTTCGTGGGCATGATGAATTGGAAAGTAATTTTATTCAATTGTTTAAGTTTCGGAAAAGATGATCCTAAGCTTAATGTGTGCTTTCAACATAAAGGTGATCGATATTTAAGTCCAACCATACAAAATGAAATGCTGCAATTAATGTCAGTTACCATTCAGCGAGAAATCTCAAGTGACATTCATGCTGCCACTCATTTTACGATTATGGCAGATGCGTGTACCGATAGTGCAAATAACGAACAACTCGTGATTTGTTTTCGGTGGATGGACCATAAACTTGAAGTTCAGGAAGATTTTATTGGTCTCTATAGTATTCCTGATATATCAGCAAGCACCATTTTTTCCGTCATTAATGATTGCTTGATGAGGATGAACTTGCAGTGGAACAGATGTCGAGGTCAGCGTTATGATGGAGCTGCTAATGTCAGGAGTCAGGAATGGAGATGCTACAAGAGTTTTCACTTAGTTTATCAATGTGTGATACAATGAAAAATTCCAAGATTGCTAGAGATGCTTTGGATACAACGTTTGAAATCAGTAAGCTGATCAAATTTTCCCCAAAGCGACAAGGCTTTTTCAAACAGTTAAAACATGACCTGGCTCCTGATTGCCCTGGTATTCGTGTGTTTTGTCCTACACGTTGGACAGTGAGGGCACAAAGTTTACAGAGTGTGTTACTGAATTACTCTGTTTTACAGGAGCTCTGGATCAGTTCGCTAGAGAGTAGTTTGGAATCTGAAATGAGAGCCAGAATCATAGGAGTAAAGGCACAGATGGAATCTTTTCAATATTATTTTGGTGTATGTGTTGGAGAACTTGTTCTCAATCATGCAGATAATCTATCAAAATCGCTTCAGAGCAAAACATCGGCAGCTGAGGGACCAAAATTGGCAGAAATGACTATAAAAGTGTTTTCCAAGATACGAAGTATTGAGCAATTCGAACTTATCTGGGCCTCCATCACAAAAAAAGCTTCTACATTGGATATTGACGAACCTAGCTTGCCCCGAAACAGGAAAAGACCTAAACTATATGATTCAGAGAGTGAACAATATTGCCCTATTACTGTACAAGAGCTTTTTTGTAAGCACTACTTTGAAATTTTTGACCACGCCATTAACAGCATTAAGTCAAGATTTGATCAGCCTGGGTACGCATCGTACAAGACAGTTGAAAGTTTATTGATAAAGTGTGTAAGTATTGATGAAGACTTCACAGAGGAATTTGAGTTTGTTACATCATTTTATAGTGGAGACATTAATGCTTCTAGTCTTAAAATCCAATTGGAGACATTGGCAGCTCAAATTACTATGGAAGAGGCGAACTTAATGGGAGTGATAAATTACATGAAAAAACTAACTTCCTCGCAACGTGAACTATATTCTGAAGTCGTAACTCTCCTGAAGATAGTTTTGGTGAATCCATCCACCAATTCTACAAGTGAACGGTATTTCTCTGCCATGCGAAGAATAAAAACATATTTGAGATCCTCTATGTCACAAAGTCGCCTCAATGCTATGATGATTCTACATGTACACAAAGACAGGACAGACAAAATATGTTTACCAGATGTGGCAAAGGCTTTTATTAACAGTGATCACAGGCAATCAATTTTTGGAGTGTTTGATTAGTTTTTGAAAAAATTATTTGATATTTTCCCCCTATAAATAAGTAGCTATACCTTGTTAGTGACTATACAATAATTATTTTAATCAATTAATAAACAATAGTCAACACCTTTAATTAAGTTCACACCCACTTCCTGGTCACACCCACTTCCTGGCCGGACCACTTCCAATTGGCCTGCTACGCCCCTGCAACATTATATTTAGTTGAATTTGATGAAGAATTACTAATGCCAAGTCTCACTTGAACTATAGTGAACCAGTAACAGCTGAAAGGCTGACCTGTAAAATAATCATCTGGAAGTATATTTTGATTTATTATTATCATTCTCAATACTGTATGTTACATCACGAAGTAGAGGGTTGGTAAGGGATATACATGACTGAGGGCCAAAGGCATGAGGATTATGTATATTGAGCCACGTGAATGAAATTCTCCTATTCTAGTAGTCCAACTAGTAGTGCCACCACCCGGGATATTCAACAGGAAAACTGTTTGAGTATATAAAATACAGTAACACACTGTATACAATTACATTTACTAAATCCCGTGACTTGACAAAGATGTCTTCTTATAAGGTATTTTTCACTTTACATTCTGCAATGACATAACAAATATTAAAAAATGCTATATATATATTCAAGGTTAGTGAGTTTACCTGATGATAAGTATTAACTGTAATGATAATTAGTTTAAGTAAGTATGATAATATTTTGCATGCTGTTATTGTTTTATTAGAATGAGTGTCTGTTAGTAGCCAAGATGACTGATGGTGACAATGACAGTATTTATATCATGCATAATATTTATGAACTGAGCAGGGTTGGTATGCATCGTCATAATGGGTTGGTAAAGCATCATCAGAAAAAAATGACGATAGTTGTGTGTGTATTCATGAAGAAGCTGTGCTTGGTCACTCTTCTTTGTCATTCATTTTTACTTTTCGCATATGTTTATGAATGATTTATAAGAAACTAAGTCCACCAGGTTATGGGCCCAGGATATGTCCTGAGTTACTGTTGCTAATCATTGTGTATGGTTATTGCTGACTTTATAATAGAACCGGACAGGTGGGTGATCGATAAACTCAGCGAGTTGAATTGGGTTACCATACTGCGACTTATTGAGTAAACTTTTCTTTCTGCTCACTGAATATAAGATCTTTTCTAAGATTCTCATGCAAAATGGTAGTAACTACATCCATTTGATGTATAAACAGTTTGTGTCCCAAGGAACCTGTATGGAGAAGAAGTGGACCACATGCAAGAAGGTACCCTCGTAGTGAATTCCAGGTTTTTGAGCATATCCACTTGCCACAAGTTGTCCCAATGCTTCCATTATGCGTGTACTTTATCTTGAACAGCACAACAAAGGGAGTAATCATCTATAAAGGACACAAAATATAGCTTCCCCCTAATTGATTCATCCATGGGACCACACACATACATCACTGTGCCTGAGCTGAAGCATCTTCAAATAATATTCACCCCAGCTTATAATGCTGACAATGCATTTTCCCTTAAACCCAGCCCTCACAGAATGACCTTGTTTAAAGGAGAAGTCCTTTTGAGGGGTCGATGATGTTAATTATGATGTTAATTATCAGGACTTTTGCAGGAAGTTGAAATGTTGAGCTAAGTTTTATATTTATATACTGGTGGTTAAATGAAGACAATTGTTTCAGCTCAGAATAATTGAACAAACAATAAATGTTACTGTAAATACAATGTTTCTTACAGATGTATTGCCCCCAACGATATCTTCATCAGTGACTGCTACATCAGCTACTCTGTCCTTCTCTCAACTTAACAATAGTTTATCAGTAGATATGTACTCAGTTACATTGAATAGTACTACTTGTAATGGAGTCCCTACTGCAACAGTATCTAATACCAGTAATTCAGTAACTATCATTAGGCTGGAGGCTGGTGTTCAATACTCTGTAGCTGTTGTTGCTAGCAATATTTTGGCAGAATTAGAAGGCACTGGAACTGCAACTCTGACTACAAATGAAACAGGTAAAATGTTGCAGTGAATCTTTTTGTAATTCACCAATAATGCACCGTTAAGACACGATCCATATCAAAATTCACTTATTCTAAGTTTATAATTGTATTGTTTATAAATTACAAGTTAAATGGTGAAAATATACTCGGTGAGAATAAAAAATCGTCTAGAAAATGTTTTATGTAATTTATTGACAAGGTATTCCACAAATTGCTTTAGCTGACAAAATTAATTAGTATCACTAATTACTTAGTAAATATATATAAGGTTTCCATGTGTTTGGCTTTATAACAGCATAGGTATTTATTTGTTGCATTTATTCATAGAATTATTTATTGCAAGCCTTCAGTGGTATTTAGTTTGTTAAAGAAAATGTAATAGTTGGCAAACCAAGTCACCTTGGTGACTAAAAGAGTTCAAAAATTTTAGCTTATTAAGAATAATATTCTTTCATCTTGTTTTATTTATAAATTATTAATATTGGTTACTTGTAATATCATTGCCAAAGGTCCTAGAAAATTTTGATAATTTTCAATTAAAACTCGGAATAATGGATATAATGGATATAGTAAGATATTAACATATCTAGCTAGCTTGCTAGTTATGGCCTTTTGTGGACAACTTCAGTGTGAGGAAGTAAATCTTGACAACCTGATGTGGCTCTAGTAACTTCCATCTGTGCAATAACCACAGAAACATTTGACATGCATGCTACACAAACACTTGGGCCCACTTTTGAAGAATAGGCAAACTTACAGTCAATGAAAGAATTGTCACTCCATACTCAAGTGAGTAAATAATTTCTGCTATTGTCATTCCATACTCAAGTGAGTAAATAATTTCTGGTCCCCGGCCACAATAGTTTGTTACATAGTCTCGTTTGTTTACCATTTGGAGTTCCCCGTTGAAACTACCTGGCCGGTAGGTGATGCACATAATAGATTTGCATGAGCCGCATAAGGTATTGATTTTCATGAGCTACATATCGACATATTGATACTACACCAAATTAATTATTCTTTGGTTATTTGTAATAACTAAGTAGCTACTTTATAGTAATGCTGATGGACCTTCATTCCACCATGCAATTTCATGTCTACTATATTCAATATAAATGCTTGCATAATTTTGCGGGGCTTACAGTTGATACAGTTTGCATTTTATGCATTTAAGCTAATCTATAATGTTTTACATCGTTATAGCTCCTAGTAGCAGTCCTGGTGAACCAACATCTAATGCTACTACATCAACTAGTATCACCATCACATGGACTGAGCTATCATGTCTAGACAGGAATGGAGTGATCACTGGATATACTATTAGATATGGACCTGTTAACACTTCACCTACATCAATAGATCATACATCTACTGACAGAAGTAGAGTAATATCTGGTCTGACTCCCTTTACCTTCTACACATTCTCAGTGAGAGGAGTAAATAGTGCTGGACCTGGAGGCTATTCAGAAGAGGCTATCTTAGGGACAGATGAAGCTCGTGAGTATAATGTTGAAATAAAATGAATTGCACAAGCTAAAGTGTAATAGCTAAAAATAATAAATGTCACTAAAAGTAGCCTATAAAGTCACTAAAAATAACTTATAATGTCACTAGGCATTATACAAAAACAATTCTCTAACAGTAATATAGCTTGTGGCAATATGCACATACACAATGCCAAAAGTCAAATGTATATAATTGTAAGCATTTTTCCACAATATATGCTATGACTTCAGTTTAATTGCCAAAACTATTGTTCTAGCTATTATTATAATTATATCTTGCTCTAAAGGTCTAAGAAATTACTATTACTAATACCAAAATATGTTTATTATTTTTTTTAAGCAAATATATGATTTGCTGCTGAAATGATGGAAGTGCTATAGTGGTAGATAGTCAAGTGATAGGTATACCACTACCTTCTTTAAATGTGATTTTGACTCGTGTCGAAGCTGTGCACAATGTGCTTCCAATTTCATATTGGAAATGTTGTTCTTTGATACCATTTACAAACAGTTATTGGTGAGCAAGAGAAGTGAGCAAGACACTATACAGTGGTGTCAAATTGAAAATAGGATGTGTTTGTTTAATATGTGTGCAGGTACATAATATGAAATTTTGTAGTTTGACTTTCATTTTTTGTGTATATTTGGTGGTCGGCACATCCCCATACTCCACTAAATGGAATCATTTGGTTTATATATCTTTACCCATATCATCAATTGTTCAGCCCTTTGGAATTAGGTTGTGTTTGCAGTATCTGATTTTTTGCAGAACAGTTATGTCTTACAAACTTAGAGTCCATTTTCTATTTGAATTAGTGGGTGGTAAGTTATTTCGGCAAATACGCTGTTTATCATAGTTGTAGCTCTACACAATACTTGAAAATCCATTGTCCACTAGTCAAGTTACAGAAGTAAGTCTTGTGTTGGTATATTTAGTTAACGAGTGTGTGAGCAAGTCTGGAGTGTTTCAGCTATTGCTGAGCTAAACAATAGAGCAACAACTAAATAGACATATCAGCTGACTTTACATAGCTGCTCGGCTACAGCAGTATTAAGCAAGTCACCATTATTAGGGTAAGGCTATAAACTGTATGGTAAATCCTTAGAAATGCATTTGTTAGTTTTTTTTACATCAAATAGTTGTGGAGAGTGGTTACTATGGCATTGAAACCCTTTACCGTTTGTACCATATGTCACTTAAAAACTAGTAGGTGAAGTTCTTTTAGTCAGGAATACATACAGTTCATTTAGATGAAGCTATTATTACTATGGTCAAATGGCTGCATTGATATTTGTAGCTTAGGACTAAATAGACTGAATGATACCTTCTAAAACTAGTGAACAGTATTTAATACATTAACTACAGGCAAACTAAACGAATGCCGTCTTATTGTTACTTCTGTATACAAATTTTGTAACTAACTTTTATGAGATTCTGCTTTGTGTGAATTACTTGTGCACAATGGCTTGCTCGCCATTTGCGCTGAAGCACATCACTAGTTAGTTTGTGATGTATTATTTTGGGAAACTTGTGTCGGAAATTACAAAGGATGTACAACATAGTGCCATATTGTATTTGAAAGCTGCCAAATAACTTGTAGGCTCTGAAGACACTACAGTTGCATAGCCTTGCTTTTAATGATGTGATATTTCAATCATAAACATGGTGGCTAGTGTGTAACATGCTTCAAATTGCAGTCCTATACCCTTCACTATCTGCCTCGAAGATATTCCAACAATTTAGAGAGTCCTACAGTTAGTTGTCAGCTATTGAATTACAGCATCGCACTGTGAATTTTGTTGCATCTATGTGAACAGCTGAAAATCTTATTTTTTACTCCAGTATATTTGCCAGAAAAGTACACTGTTAAAAATGAAGCGTTATAATAACACTTTTGAAGTGTAAATCAAGAGTGTAAAACCTTGCAGTGTTATAGTAACACTGAGGCCAGTGTTAATTCTAAGTGTAAACACTGCAGCATTCCAGTAACACTGAAATAAGTGTAATTGTGAAAATTGGTGTATATGACCACATTTTTTGTTTCTTTAGCATTTATTTACCTGATAACATTCAAGCCATTATCATTAACTGCATGGTTGTACTTTATTAAAATCAAGTTAAATTGTACAATGAGCTAAATATTTCATACTGTATTTTTATTTAATTTTAGCTAATATACTGATACATTCATAGAAGTTTATAAATAACAAGCAGTAAGGGAACTTAGCTGCAATAGCTATCTATCTAAATTCTACAATTGACAGTAACTTTGTTGGCTACTTATTTGTATATAGCTAAGCTAGGGCAGGAAATAGAAGAAATCTAGCCATTGCTCCACCAATGTCTAATTTAATGCATTATTTAAATCCCCGCAGAAGACCGTCTTGCTGTACAAACTTTGGCAAAAAATTTCTGAGAATTTGTTTACTATTCGAGTGCTTACTGAATGCGCGGTATGGTTTTTATTGCGATGCGCACAAGCACCCGCTTTTTACCGGAGAGCGTTTATTAGAATATTCCAGGCCCTTCTTATCCTGCAGAAGAGTTTTATGGATATGGTGTTTTTAAGTGCAGATCGTGCCTTGGATCTTTCGGAGAAATGGTAAGTTTAAATATGTGTTTATTATTGGAAACAATAGAGTGTTTTGGCTAATATAAGTGACGCATTTGAATAGAGTTAGCCGTTTAAGTTGAGTTTGAGCACGGAAGAGGTAATTTCTTCTTTATGATTAATTAATTTAGCAGGTAGCTAGTTCAGTACTTTTTCCGACTATATCTGAGAGTTATCTCAAAAATTATTTACTGCACTCTTTTTATTTATTTTTTTTCATATGTAATTTTAGGCTACAAAGAAGTGCTGCTGTGAAAATCTAGAGATGCTTTTGGAGACTAACAAAGTAAGAATATACAGGTTAACACAAAATTATTACAGTTGTTAGTTCAGCAGTTGATTATAAACCATTCATTTACCCTCAGTTTGCTCTTTTTTCTTCTTTCCCCAAATATTTCCCCCAAATTAAACATGCCACAAGATTAGTTCCTGTTATAGTTTGTGTTCTCATGCTGTCCAGACTATTCAAAAGCATTATCATGCTATATAGAGTGATAATAGTAAAAAATGTATTTGTAGACAAACACATTTGTTTTGCTTCTTTTTCTATTTCTATGTATTTTTGTGTGTTTAGAATAGCGTGTTTAGTTGTGTTATGTTTGTGTATATGTGACCGTCTATGGGAAAATCGGGCACTAAGGCGTGGCAGCAATGATTCCGTATTTTACCGCACTCTCCGCATACTATAGGTTTTTACCGCGCGCATTGTGTAGAAACATCAACAAGGAGTTATTCTCTCAACAACGCTGCTGGTGGAAAAAAGGTTAGCGAGCTTGTCTTTCTTGTTCTAAGAGGATAGTTAGTTAGTATCTTGATATGCTGAAGACTGGGTGGTGATTTTTTAGCTAGCTAGTTTCCTATTCTCGTAGTTGTAGGTAGCCCTTATAATACTTGTTCTTTTTTTTTTCTTCCTCTCTTTCATTTTAGCTTTGATGATGCTAGTGCTGCAATATGCTATGACAACTGGGGATCTGGTGTTCCTGAAATGTGAAGAAAGGTAATTGTTAACTAGTTAGATTGTCTACTTTTTGTTGCTGTAGTTGCTAGTAACCTTTTTTTTTCTTTTCATTTCCTAGATTTCATGGTGCTTGGGCTGCTGCTATCTGTACTGAGGTTCTGGTGTTCTTGATTGAAGAAAAGAATAATGGTAAGTCTCTAGGCATGCACTACTGTTATCATTGTACATACACGTACTAATACTAACACTGCATTCACGAAGTAGTACTGCACACGAAGTGCTAACACTGTGCACACATACATAGTACTAACACTGTGCACGCACGTAGTACTATTACTGTGCACGCACATAGTGCTAGCACTGTGCACATACATAGTACTAACACTGTGCATGCACGTATTACTGTGCACGCACATAGTGCTAGCACTGTGCACGCACATAGTACTAACACTGTGCACGCACATAGTACTAACACTGTGCACGCACATAGTGCTATTACTGCACACATGTGCACGCACATAGTACTAACACTGTGCATGCACGTAGTACTATTTCTGTGCACGCACATAGTGCTAGCACTGTGCACGCACATAGTACTAACACTGTGCACACACATAGTGCTAACACTGTGCATGCACGTAGTACTGTTTCTGTGCACGCACATAGTGCTAGCACTGTGCACGCACATAGTACTAACACTGTGCACGCACGTAGTACTATTACTGTGCACACACATAGTACTAACACTGCATGCACGTATTACTGTGCACGCACATAGTACTAACACTGTGCACGCACGTAGTACTATTACTGTGCACGCACATAGTGCTAGCACTGTGCACGCATATAGTACTAACACTGTGCACGCACATAGTGCTAACACTGTGCACGCACATAGTGCTAACACTGTGCATGCACATATTACTGTGCACGCACATAGTACTAACACTGTGCATGCACGTATTACTGTGCACGCATATAGTACTAACACTGTGCACGCACATAGTGCTAACACTGTGCATGCACATATTACTGTGCACGCACATAGTACTAACACTGTGCATGCACGTAGTACTATTTCTGTGCACGCACATAGTGCTAGCACTGTGCATGCACGTAGTACTATTTCTGTGCACGTACATAGTACTAACACTGTGCACACACGTAGTACTATACTGTGCACGCACATAGTGCTAGCACTGCACACACATAGTACTAACACTGTGCATGCACGTATTACTGTGCACGCATATAGTACTAACACTGTGCACGCACATAGTGCTAACACTGTGCATGCACATATTACTGTGCACGCACATAGTACTAACACTGTGCATGCACGTAGTACTATTTCTGTGCACGCACATAGTGCTAGCACTGTGCATGCACGTAGTACTATTTCTGTGCACGTACATAGTGCTAGCACTGTGCACGCACGTAGTACTATTACTGTGCACACACATAGTACTAACACTGTGCACGCACATAGTACTAACACTGTGCACGCACATAGTGCTAATACTGTGCATGCACGTAGTACTATTTCTGTGCACACACATAGTGCTAACACCAAACACTGTGCACACACTAGTACTATTACGGTGCATGCACATAGTGCTAACACCAAACACGGTGCACGCACATAGTGCTAACACCATGCATGCACATAGTGATTACACTGTACTAGAGTCATTCTTATTAGCGTTATCACGTACTAGATTTATTCGTATTAGTGTCAGCACATGCTAGTGTCTGTCAGTTGTAGTATGTTCGATTAAGTTAGTTATTGCTAGTTTGATTGTAGTAGCTGTTGTTGTAAGGAAATTACGATACCCGATGAAATATTTTACTAATCAGGTGATCTTTGGAGGTACGGGCGAAGTCCTTGAGGCCAAATTATTTCTTCACTGGTGGGCGTGTCACATGATGTCACTTCCAGTTTCACTTCCTGTCGTTAAATTTTGTCCTTCGAGGCTATCTGAGTGGTTCTGAGGTGGGCTTGTGGTTTTTCATTAGTGTGTACACGTACTAGAGTCATTCTTTTTAGTGCCCACATGTACTAGAGTTATTCTTTTTAGTGCTCGCATGTACTAGAGTCATTCTTATTAGTGCCCACATGCACTAGAGTCATTTTTATTGGTGTTTGCACTAATAGTTTTATTTATCTTGGTAATGTCTGTTTTTACTATTGTCCACTAGAGTATTTTTTTTTGTGGTTTTAGCTGAGTTGGGATAATTATATTGCGTATTCAATGTAAATAGATAGATTTTGATAACACTGGACATAAGAACAAAGTAAAGGTGTGTATTACTTGTATAGATGATACATAATTTAAAAGAGATGACTAAAAATAAAAAAATAATAATTAATAATTGATGTCTGTACTTCTAATTCTTTTAGAAGGGCGGACGAAACTGGTGATGGTGAAGGAATTAGTGATGGTGAAGGAGTTTGTGACTGTGACGGGCTAAAATCTGGTCTAACTGCTCAGTTGAGGTAAGTCGTTTCGTCCTTGCTGGTGATGGCTTTCTTGACCTCTTCCTTTCCTTAACACAGATGATGCTGTTCCGTCGGCAGGCAACGGACACAGTATCGGAAGGGGAAAGAAAAGTGGGGTCGGAATGGGGTGGTGACAAGAAAACAGATGAGTGGTCAGGATGCAATGATGAAGGCTCGATGTCTGGTACAGAGCAGTCCAAAGAATCCAGAGGATCATAGAGGTCATCTTCGTCTTCAAACAGTGGAGTAGCAGAGCCTGACTCTGCTGATGAGACATCCCTAGAAGCTTTATAAGAAGTTGTTTTGTTTTGTTTTTTTTATCAAAAAAATTTTTAAATTTAAATTTATTACCTTCATAATAGTTGGTAAAATGGCCATCAAATTCTTCATCACCTAAAAAAAAAGGGGAAAAAAGATGATGAACTGATGAGGGTTATAGTTAACTGTAATAAGTGACTTACAGTCAGAAAGCGGGTCCTCACTTCCTGGAGCCATGGCTTCAGCGTCAGCTCCACCCATCATGTCCAGACCATCACAGTGGCTGAGGTTTAATGCTCTAGCAAGATTCTTGGCTTCACTCATGATAGCCACTGTACTTACTACTACACGGAGAGCTGTATTTTGACGGCGGCATTTACAGCGGATTGGGCCACTTGCCGCGTTGTGCCCGATTTTCCCGTAGAGGGTCACATATTTTGGATAGTGTGTTTAGTTGCATTTATGAGCGTGTTTAGAATTGAGTGTTTAGCTGAGTCTGGGTGTGTGTTTAGAATATGTGTTTACTAGCATTTATGAATGTGTTTGTATATTGCTTATTGATTTATGTTATATTTTTATGTGTCAATGCAGGTACATTTATCTTGAACATGATGGATCATAAATGGACTGCATATCATGATATTTCATCTACTCATGTTGAAAGGACAGCTTTAAAACTGTTTAGCTACTTTATTCAATCTATTTTTATATATTCATTGTTAATCATTTATTTATCTAAAAATTTTGAGGTTATGTGAATGAGGTGTGGTCATTATTTATTAGCAGTGCCATTGAAACATGTTACTTAGTGTTGTAATAAGCTTGCAGAAGGTGTTAATACAATTCTGCTAAAGATGTTGTCCAAACACCTCTCAGAGTGTTATATTATAACCCTCTGTGCAGTGTTCAGGAAACATGGGTGGGGCATAAATTCCTCCCTCTCCTGGGAACGCTCCTTGCAGTGTTACTGGAACACTTCATTTTTAACAGTGTACCTAGTGGCAAAGAAGGATAGTAATGTTGGAGCATCCAGCCCCCATTCTCTAACTTGTGGCAAAGAAGGGTAGTAATGTTGGAGCAGCCAGCCCCCATTCTCTACCTAGTGGCAAAGAAGGGTAGTAATGTTGGAGCATCCACCCCCATTCTCTAACTAGTGGCAAAGAAGGGTAGTAATGATGGAGTATCCAGCCCCCATTCTCTACCAGTGGCAAAGAAGGAGTAATGGTGGAGTATCCAGCCCCCATTCTCTACCTAGTGGCAAAGAAGGGTAGTAATGTTGGAGCATCCAGCCCCTATTCTCAACATTAAAAGTAAGATAACTATTAGTTATCTTAGTTTAGTTTCCCTTGTTCATTTGTAAAGGATCGCACGCTGCTGAAACTTGACTGAAAAAAGCAGACCTACTCGCTCAATACTCATTACAGTACTGCTTGCATACCTGTCAAAAAGGCTCGCGGTGAGATTACGAGTAGTTGCTTAGCAAACTAGATTGATTGACTAGTATCACGTGCTATGTGTTAGTGAAAATGCATTTAGGCGTCACTTTTAAGTGGAATATGATAACTTGTTTGCATGAAGGTTACCTTTATGGTTTGATTCAGCTTTTCTTCATGACATTTATATCATTAAAATTTTTATCCCACTCTCTCTATTCGTTTTGCACTTCCTCATGAAAGGAGGTGGCACGCCAAGAAACTAAGCTGCATGCATACTTACGATAAGGACAATGTGATAAGGACAATGTAATACGTGTTCCAAAGCTTTGTTTTAATAGAGTTGGGCATCCATTGCTTTCTGCAAGACAGAGAGGGATTTGAATGTGGGTGTAGGCCGTTACATTATTTAACTCAAATATCAAAACTAAACCGAAGCTGCTATTACACAAACTACAGAAGTCCTGGCAACTTTGGTGGAAGGTTTGGGAGAAATAAATACTTGTTTAATATAATATTATTAATACGTGCTATGTTTATAGTTAATAGACTGTGGACGGTCCTTATCATTTAGCTAAACTGCTCAAGCTTTTCGTCCATCAGGTGAGTTTTCCGAGTATTCTAGCTAGAAGGATGTTACAACAGTCAGTGAAAATGCATTAAGAGGTGACTCTTCATGAGTGGTGAAATGCTTTGATAACTTACTTGCATGATAGATTAGCTCTAAGGTTTGATTCAGTGTTTCAGAATTTCTTCATGGCATTTAACGTGTTCCAAAGCGCATTGAGCTAATAAAGCAACACTTTTTGGGAATCCAAAGTTTTCTGCTAGACTGTCAAAGCTCTGAAAGTTGTAGAGGGCATTACAGTAGCTAGTCTAAAGGCCGCTAAATTCATCTAGCTACAAATACCAATACTGAAGTGAAGCTATTGCACAAACAGAAGTTCGACGAATTTTATGGCGCGGCTGGCGTGGGAGAAAAAACAACAACACTAGCTTAATTTACTAGCATCACGTGCTATGATATGTTTACAGGAGCAGTCTCAAAATAGGGGTGGGGCTGAGTTGGTAGGCTGTGGACATATCGCGACATTTACCTTAACAGCTAAAGCTTTTCGTTCTTCTGGTGAGTTTTCCAAATTAACTAGAGTGAGGTTACAACAGTCAGTTAAAATGCATTAGGTGTGACTTTTGAGTGGAATGTTTTAATAACTTGTTAGGTGAAGGTTAGCTCTTAGGTTTGATTCAGAATTTCTTTATGGCAATTATATTATTACTTTTTCAATGATGGTGGTTGGCATGATCTGGAAGCTGAATTTGTGAAACATCTAATTCCATTTCTTATTGTCTAGAATAGCTAACAACTGTTATCTATCAAGTATCAAGAACTATTCTGAAATACTAGCACATTGCTGACAATCACTGCAAGTGTGGGTGTGGCTATCATATTGATACATCCAAGAGGTAAGTGTAATTAAATATGTAGATAAACTCGTCGGTGTAATGTATTGCTATATACTCAATATAAATCTTTGCTATAGCGAATAATGTTCAATTTTTCTAGCAGCAAAATGTGACCGGTTTTAGGAAAATCGGCCTAAACGCGGCAAACAATTTTTTTCAGTATCCCCGGGTAAAGCCTTATGGGTCGATTTTTTTCGAAAAATTTTTTATGGCAGAAATGGATAGACACCAGTTAGCTCTAGCTTATGACGCAGTTGTAAGCTCTGGCGTGCTCTAGAACTCACACTAGGAGGCTAGAAACACTAGCCGGTTGGACTCGTGTACGGAGAGTTACTAAGAAATTATTGGCGGGCTTTTCACTAACAGCCGGGAAAAAACTGTAGCTAACTAATTCACTTACTATTCTACATAATTCACGTACTCACGCAATTCTCGTCATCATAGTTTCTTAAGGAGCCCTGCATTAAGCCTTTTAGACTTCTTTCAATCCGCCTGTAACCGGTTCATTCCATAGTGTCCCGGAGACATGCAGTAATAGTATACGGACACAAGGCACGCCCCCTGACCTTAGCAACGCCTTTACCCGGCGTTTTTTCGAAATCAGCAATAATAAGTTTAGCAAAAATACTGAAGTGTTGTAGTGCGTAGGGAGAAGACGGCTTGTGCTACAGCTTCCAAATTAGGAGGAAGGCATCCCAAGGCCCCGTGCAGCCTACTGGTAGAATAAATTAGAAAACTTTAGATGCCGCGTTTAGCCGGGTTTTCACAAATCCGGTCACAAATATAGTAGGTCTTTGATGAAGTTATTGAAGCTGTGCAACACTGCATCAAATAAGCATATTCATAGCCAGTCAGTAACCACTGGTACTTCCTTAAGCACTGGCTGCTTATAATAAGGATAAACATACAAGTGATGTGCTTCAGTATAAATGCAGGACAAGCCACTGAGTACAAGTGATTAAAAAACATCATTTAAAACAATTCTAACCTTCTAAATTACCAGCAGCTCCTGACAAAAAACACGAAATTGCTGAAGCACGGCCAAGTTTTTGAATTGCGTATTGGGAACACGTTTTAATGTAATAGTAACCACTGGGAGGAAGCCAAAGAACCTAAAATAATAGATTAAAAAATTAAAAAATGCAGCTGATACACTTATTATATGCTTCAAAATATTCTTAATTATGCAACAAATAAACACACTACATTCTCATACATATATTTCCACACACAGTACGTCTTCTGTGACTTACCTATCAAAAATTCTTGTCAAGATCTTGCCAAGAATCTTGATAAGATTTATGCAAAATGCATGTACAAGAATCTTGTAAGATTCATACCCAAAAATGGGACAAGAGTCTTGCAAGATATACTGTTAAAATTCATGCAATAATCTTGCATGTTTTATTTGTAAGATTCTTGCAAGAATCTTACATGATATAATAAGAATTTATTTAATTTGAACTAGACAAGATCTAGTAAGATTCATGTATGGATCTTGCAAGATCTAATAAGAACCATGCAAGAACCTTACAAGATCTAATAAGACCCATGCAAGAACCTTACAAGATCTAGTCAGAACTATGCAAGAACCTTACAAGGTTTAATAAGATCCATGCAAGATTCTTACGAGATCTAATAAGATTCATGCAAGAACCTTATAAGATCTGATAGCTTACGGTCTTCAGGGTTAGTCTTCTCTTGCTCTCCTTTGTTGGGAACTTTGTTCTCTAAAGAACAGAAACAGTGAAGAACTATGCAAGAACCTTACAAGATCTAATAAGATTCATGCAAGAACCTTATAAGATCTAATAAGATTCATGCAAGATTCTTACGAGATCTAATAAGATTCATGCAAGAACCTTACAAGATCTGATAAGAACCATGCAAGAACCTTACAAGATCTAATAAGAACCATGCAAGAACCTTACAAGGTTAATAAGACCCATGCAAGAACCTTATAAGATCTAATATCATGCAAGAACTTTACAAGACCTAATAAGACCCATGCAAGAACCTTACAAGATCTACTAAGAACTATGCAAGAACCTTACAAGGTTTATTAAGATCCATGCAAGATTCTTACAAGATCTAATAAGAGTCATGCAAGAACCTTACAAGATCAGATAAGACCCATGCAAGAACCTTATAAGATCTATTAACCTCCATGCAAGATTCTTACAAGATCTAATAACCTCCATGCAAGAACCTTACAAGATCTGATAAGAGCCATGCAAGAACCTTACAAGATCTAATAAATTTCATGCAAGAACCTTACAAGGTCTAATAACCACCATGCAAGAACCTTACTAGGTCTAATAAGACCCATGCAAGAACCTTACAAGATCTAATAAGAACCATGCAAGAACCTTACAAGATCTAATAAGAACCATGCAAGAACCTTACAAGATCTAATAAGATTCATGCAAGAACCTTACAAGATCTGATAATACCGATGCAAGAACCTTACAAGATCTAATAAGATTTATGCAAGAACCTTACAAGATCTATTAAGACCCACGCAAGAACCTTACAAGATCTAATAAGACCCATGCATACAAGAACAATTCTGGCAATCTGAAATTTAATTTGCTGTAATTCAAATGAGAGATTTTTTTTTGGTTTGACATAAATAAATTAGAAAGTTTTTAGAGAAAAAATCAAGTAAACAAAAATAACAAAAAATGGATCAATAACTTGGAATACAATTTTTTTTAAGTTTAGTTTACTCTTTTATCGCGGTAACGGAAGTATTTTCTTTAACTGAAGTCACTTCTGCTGAAGATTTCTCTCTCTTTATGGAATCTCTACATTTTTGATTAGCTTTATTATATTATAATTATCTACGCCAAATTTTGTATCTACTGCTTGTAGTAGCACCTCAACTCGTTTCGGGTCCAATGTTGGTTTATTACGTCTTGGTGACTTTGACTTAAACAACAAGGAGGCAGCCATTTCTTGTTTCGTAAATAAGATATCCATCCCTTGTAAAACAAATTGATAGGGATCTTTTGCTGCTAATCGCTGCAATTTTAATTCATTGTCGCTCTTTTCGGATTTAAAAGTAGACATAGATGGACCATCTTTAACCAACGTATTCATACACCACTTCATTTCGCTTCGTGTTGAATCAAAAGTACGAAATTGTTCTTTTAATCCCTGAATTTCTTGAATTAAGTTAACAATCAGGTCCTGCAAAGTACATAAAATATGACAAGTTATAATGCAATCAATGGATCATGTCTAAAAACATAAAATTGTTTCATACTTATAATAACACCATTAAACTTTTTTTTTTAAGTTTAGTTTACACTTTTATCGCGGTAACGGAAGTATTTTCACACCATTAAATAAGTCAGTTTGTTTCATACTTATTCACAAGTAGTCGAAATTATGTCAACTAAAAATTGTAATTCCTTTGGATAGGTATTTTTTTTAATCATATTCTAATTGTGACAATAATAAGTGTGGGTTTAATGGGGTGGCTCTGGAGGAATCACTCGCTCTCGAACCACCAACCGGCACAGGGAAAGTATACACAAGAAAGGTAGGTCACGGCTCAAAGGACTCACAACCAGAAGATGCCCAAACTCTGTGACACGCTGCCACCAGAGTCCTCCTCACTCAGGTAAGTACGACAAGCTGGCTACTAACCCAGTGTGTTTGCACAAACTAAGATTATTAGAGAACTCCCGATACACAGGCGCGCCCAAGCTTTTATAGCCATAGACACGCATGCGCAAAAATAAAAATGCTCACGGATTGACATCCGGACAATAACACAACATGCATGCACTCAGCAGATGATACAGTAAAGATAAATAACACAACACTAAAATAATACATGCTGTTGATAAACAAAAGAGTTACTGTAAATGAATATGTTCATTACTCCGCCCACAATAAGGTTGATATATAATCCTAACCTTGCAAGTTATTACATGTCTTAGCAACAAAACTTCAAAAAAGAAAGAAGTAAATGCATACGATAAAACAGTTTTTAATTGCTAAGGTTGTTAATGGTAAGATACACTTTCATTGAATTTTTTTTATTGTTTTTTAGCATACTAGTACTAATATCAGATTTCAGGCATAATCGTCATTGCAATGATGCCAACAACCGCTTGGCCTGGGGAAAAACTATGTAAACAGCTGGTCTTCCATTTTTCTATCTAAATGGTAGCCACCTACACTCTTAATTGAAAGTTTTTTTTATTTATTGTTTCTTTTTAGTACACTAGTACTGACACTAATATCAGATATCATGCATAATTTGTCATTACAATGATGCCAACAACCAGGTTAGCCTTGGGGAAAAAATAGGTAAACAGCTATCAAAAATAACCTACAACCACAAGTACATGCCTCCACTTTCTACAAGCACTTGCTCAACTACATCTGCAAAAGGTCAAAAAATAAATCTTTCTTTTCTCACCCCAAAATATCAAAATTGTTGTGCCACTATTGCTATTAGTGCCTTCAAGTGATTTTAATAAAATAGGATTAGAGCTTAAACTTCACTGAATTTTCATTTAAGTGTCTTAAAATAAATAGAGAGAGAGAAAAAAAGAACAAGTAAAAAGAAAGGTAAGTGAACAGTTTTGTTTACCTTCTCCAAATTATTTAGCGTTGTATCTTTTCTTTCACCCTCTGGCACCTAACAACAAGATATTTAACAGTTGTGGTTTTTATCTATTTTGCAAAGTAGACAAAAATCCTTAGATGGTGAAAAGGGTTCTTACTTTTCTCGCAATTTTTGTTGGTATATCATCTTCTGAATCATATGGTGATAAACACATTTTCCTGCTTTCTCCCTCATCATTATCCGAGTCATCATCAATACAAGTAGGGAGATCAGAATCATTCTGAGATTATAATCAAAGTTAAAATTTAAATAATCATTTAATACCTTTCATACCTTTGCCTTTTGCAGGATTTCCAAAACATTGTTCTTAACTGTCTCACTACTTTCTCCTTTATGTTTACTATCTTTAGCACTAGCTTTTTCTATTAATCATAACATCCATTTCAAATTAGGTGTTTAATATTGCTTGAACTTACGTATGTATCTCAAAAAAGTCACTGGCCAAGGTTTCCCCTTATGCTGTAAAATTAATGGTTTGTTAATGACCAAGTCATCATTTGACAAATCCTTCAGTTTAACACTATGCTGCTTCCCTGTCTGAGAACACTCAACAGTTACTCAACTTGCAAGAAACTTGTAAGATTCATAGGAAGATGACAATTTACAAGTTCTTGCATAAATCTTACTGTAAAAGTCTCAAGATCCTTGAAAGAGTATTACAAGAATCTTGTTTGTTAGATCTTGGTATAAACTTGACTGAATCTTGAATATCATTCTTGCATGATAATTGTAGGATTCTTGCTAGAATCATAGCCAGATATACTGCAAGAAAAATTCTTGTGCAAGGCTTGCATTAGTTTTGGTAAGATTCTTGAAAGAATATTGCAAGAATCACGTAAACAACCAGCTTACCAAGGTCATAGTAAGACGATCTTGGAAAAATTCCAAGATTCTTACAAGATCTTGCAAGACATTTTTACTTAATAATTAAATGAGTTCATCAAAAGTAAGAACAGCTATGACCAACAGAAGAACCAAGGTAATGTACCACTGAAATGAATGTAAGAAAGTTAATCCAGTTAGTTTGTAAGACCTAATTGCTTTTACAAAATTCAGAAACAGCCTAATTCCAAGGAGTTAAAAATTAAATATCTTTGGATAATACGGCTAAAAATAGGTAAAAAAATTATTCTGTTTAGTAGTGTTAGGCACAGTATAGACAACTAAGAAAATAAAGGATCCCTGATAGTATCTCGCTCACTTCACTTGTTAGCTAGTAATGGCGTAATATTTATGTATTCATTATTTTTGAGTCCCCATACACTTCATACTTGTACTTTGATGCAAACAAACGGAAATAATTTCAGTGAATTTATATTCGATTCTATCATTTCAGAACCAATCAGAGATTAACAATATAAATGCAAAGTATGCAGGAAATTACTTATCTACAGATTAAACTCATAATATTTGCTTAAGGCAAAATTTTTGACATTGATAACAATATTTACTCTATCACAATTGCATAGAAAGTATGATTTATTGGCGAACGAGCGTAATGAGCGAGACACTTACAGCGGTAACACAAGTTAAGATTGGGGATGTTTGTTTGTTTATATATGTTTGGACGTACGTATGTCATTTTGTACTTTGACAGTCTCGTATTTTTGTGTTAGCTCGTTATTCGACCCGTCCCAAACTTCAATAAACGGAAACCTACTCACTTCTCTCCTTTCTTCTACTAAATAAATATTCAATTAACTTGCATCCACCTACTCACTCCTCTCCACCATCTACTATTTGAATATTTAAATCATGACCTGTTATATTTGATGAATTGCCTAGTTAAATCTATAGCAGCAGCATTTGGGCATCAAGTTTTAATTAACTTGCATCCACCTACTCACTCCTCCCATCCCCCTCTGCTTTAATTAACTTGCATCCACCTACTCACTCCTCCCATCCCCCTCTGCTTTAATTAACTTGCATCCACCTACTCACTCCTCCCATCCCCCTCTGCTTTAATTAACTTGTGTCCACCTACTCACTCCTCCCATCCCCCTCTGCTTTAATTAACTTGCATCCACCTACTCACTCCTCCCATCCCCCTCTGCTTTAATTAACTTGCATCCACCTACTCACTCCTCCCATCCCCCTCTGCTTTAATTAACTTGCATCCACCTACTCACTCCTCTCTTCCCTCTACTTAATTAACTTGCATCCACCTACTCACACCCCCATCCCCCTGTCTTCTTATTACTTGCATCCGCCTCTCACTCCTCCATCCCCCCTCTGCTTTAAATTAACTTGAACTTGGTCCACCTACTCCGTCCTCTCCTCCCTCTCTAAATAATATTTTTATTATTTTGGCATCCACCTACTCACTCTCTCTTCCCTCTACTAAGTGAAGATTTTTTAATTTAGTTGCATCCCACTTACGGTGTCCTCTTGTTGTGTCACCTAATATTTAATAATTTTTGTAAGCTAGTGCTATAAATTTCCCCTTGAAATCTTGTTAGAACTTATCAAATATTTCAATTGATTTAACTTCTAAACTAATACAATGCTATGTTTTGATTATGTACATTCCAACAAAATACATCGCATGTTTCACCTATTGTGTATTCTTATTTTATGAGTTTAAAATAAATCCTCAATATTCTTTGAATTGCTGTACAGTATTTGAATAAGAGTAATTATGGCGAGCGAGCGGAGCGATCGAGACACTTACAGGGGTAAAAATGAAAAATCCGGGATGTTTTGTTTGTAAATATATGTTTGGACGTACTTATGTCATTTGTCTTTGACCCTCTCGCGTTTTTGGTGTTGTTATGTGGTCGACCCCGTCCCAAATTGCACTAAACAGAATCCTCTGGTTTATCGATCAGTACCCCTAGAAATTGAATTGTTTACCGTTTTGAATTCTTTTGCGGGTGCAGTTAAAACTTGAAAACTTAAGGGACTTCCATTTCTATTCGAGTTAGTGGCGGTGGTAAGTCAATGCGCTCTTTGTCATGGTTATAAGCCGTGCGCAACAGTATTTACTTGAAAATACATTATCCACTAGACTACCGCGAAGGTAAGTCCGTGTAGGTGCATGTCCAGTTGTGTCAAAGCATTGTGTGTTACAACCACTACTTAGCTAAAGAATATCACAAAGAAAACTTTTAAATAACGTGTATTGTTTTATGCTTCAATTCAAGCAGTTGCAGAGAGTTGTTACCATGGCACTGAAATCCCTTTACCGTGTATGCGAAATTAAAAAACTGGACCTTATTTTCAGTAGCTTCAGTGTTAGAAGTCAGAATCATTCATATAAAAATAGTATAGTCTTTAGGCTCGCTCGCCATTTGTGCTCAAGCACATCACTAGTTAAGGAATTCTTAGAACCCGTTGCTATATTGTTACTAGGTGTACTAACTTGGTAAGTGTGCACTATTTTTTGCCTTTAGGTATATGAACTGTGCATACTAACCACGCTTGGGGTATTGCTATTTTTGAGTTTTAGTTTAATAGAATAGGCTGGATAAAGCAGGGAGCAGGTTATGTAAGGCCGGATATGGGAGGGTCTACTACTCTCTCATATCCACCTATAGGGACCAGCCCTACCACCATATAACTCTCCTGCCGCTCTCATACCACAGGAATTTACCACAGCTAGCTGCTTTACTGCTTACTGGGAGCTGCCCTGGTAGAGTTAGATCTGGAGATAACAGCTGGCAGCTACAATGCTAAAGTAAACTTGCTAAAGTAAACTTTCTGGCCCCACTTCAATTGAATTTTAATTGAATTTTAATTTTGGGCCGGAAACTCGGAAGAATTCACTTGAATTCACTTGACACCGAAAATGCTGATAAACAAAGTTGCTAGTGGAAACTGGGCAGGGTTGGGTAAACGGGATCTAAAATAGTTAGAGCATGCGCTTAGGTACTGGTAGATTTGGTGCACTAAATGCACCAGTACCCAAGCGCTTATGCTCTAACTATTACATAAATACTTATAATGAAATAGTAACCAATTATTTTATAGCAGCAATTGTCTTGAGGTTGACCTCAGCAATTATTAGTTTTGACAGCTGCTTCTGAACTTTGAGGGTAGCAGCTGCTTGTGCTTGGCTAGGATGATACAATGATTGTAGTCAATAAAAACTATTTCTGAAAGGTATTTTTTACATTAGGAACATTGTTAATCAAACTGTTCATTGAATTAAATTATAAATTAATCCAATTACTGCACTGGTGATAGCTTCAAAGATACTATTAAATAAATGTTATCAACATAATCTGAATATTGAATTTTTAATAATAATTTTGCCATTGTTAGAATAATGTTGACGTAATTAATTATTTATCTAAAATTGGCAAGTTTTTATTGTAATTTGTGTATTTTATCTAAAGCTTCTGCAATGGGTCGCAATCGTTATCCAGCTCCACACTGGAAAAGTAGCAACAGAAGACTATACAGATCCACGCTCTGGGAGACTCGTTGTTCATATATCAATCAACCTCAATGTTTCTCTAACACTCAATATCTGTTAATAGCCATCACAATAATCTGGATTTTCAGAAGGAAAACTAAAACTCAATATTTCAAACTCTGTACTGTAATAAAGCCACGAAAGACAAATAATAAAGTAGAGTTGCTATTTCTACCATTGATCTGGTTAATTTGGAATGGTTCAATAAATATCTTAAAAGAGATTCATTCCAGAACTACTTCACTAAAACTGAAACTATTATTACAATGTGGAGATGTAGAAGCCAATCCTGGCCCCTATAATAAAGGTAAATTAACCTGTATCCAGTGTGATGTTAAAATGGAGTCAACCATAACTACAGCCACTTGTAAGGCAATCAATGTATTAGGTGAAGATACGTTTCTGTTTTTCTTTATTATATTTCAATTGAAATATAATAAAAAAAATAGCAGTATTCTCTCATTTTCACTGGGTTTTTAACAATATAGAATTTAAAATATTTGTCCGCCACCAGGAATGGAAACAAGGACCGCTTGCTTGACACAAGTGCTCTACCACTGGGCTGACAACCAGTTAACAAACAAACACTCTAATTCTGTATTTAGTTAAAGTGTACTGCTATACTACAGTCTCACTCTCAACAGACAAATGAAAATTCTTTTTTTTCAAAGATTTTATTTGTTGAATTTTTTTACTCCACTAATTTTTTACTTTTTTATTTTTTTCTCAGCCTTCTGTTACTCATTAGATGTATTGTCTTACTTTCACAGGCTTTTTAAACAATACTGAATTAAAAAATATTTAAATCTGTTATACGTATTTCTGACTAAATTCAGTTAAACAATAAGATATTAATCATTAACTATTATTTTACTTATTAATATGCAAACCATATTCCCTTAATTTTTTCCAACAACCTATCTGAAGCATTATTAACTTGATGTGTGTTTATTATTATTCGTTTTTAATGAATTACATACAATTATTTTTTAGCATTGCATTCATTATGAGTACAAGTATATTCCACTTAAGATCATTATGTTGACAGCTGCTTTTGGACTTTAATGTTAGCAGCTGCCTGAGATGAATGAAGAATTGGCAGTTAAACAATATTTTCCATTATGGTATATACACTGTCATATAATTTATAAAACAGCTCACTACCAACATCAGCTAAATACTAACTAAAATATTTATTGGAATATCCAAGTACAGGAGAAGTCATGACTTTGAAAGTAAATTTGAAACATTTTAAACAAATCAAAATTACATAAGTAACCATTCCAATTAATAAAAATATATTTCAGTAAATTAACATAACAGTAGAACATATATTGCACCTTTACATTAATTCTGCAGTGAAATAATTACTTTGTATATTTGTAAAATTATATTTTATTTGTACAATTTACACTATAATTTTATCGTAGATCAGCCTCTCAGTAGCTATGAACCTTCACCTCGAGCATATGCTGATGCCTCGGCAAGTTCTGAACAACTGTACCTGTATGGAGGTCATGTTGATAACTTTGATGAGAATAAAAGACAACTGAGAACCGTAATTCAAATCTATGAGTGCTCTACAGAATACTGGAAAGAACTTCCAACAACTGGTACTCCACCTCCTGGAATATATGAATATGCAACATCTTATTCAGGTCATATTCTCTACTTGTTTGGTGGTCATGATGGTACATCATACCATGCTTCACTGCATCAGCTAGACACCAGATCTATGACATGGAAGCAACTCTCGCCACAACATGATAGTGGACCCATGAGGAAATCTGCTTGTCACATGATATATTGTAATGATTCGTTAATCGTGATTGGAGGCTATGGCATACCATCAGGTGAACTGCAGTCTGGATCACAATTTTCTAAGAATAAAGATTATCAAGATGGTCGTGGCTACACAAATGAGATTCATAAGTACCATATTTCCCAAGGCAAGTCACAAATTGTATTTCAATTTATTTGTCACGATTTATTTTATACATTATTATTAGAATACAGTGTATATTAATAAAGTATTACAGATATAATTCTTTAGAGTTATTTGCAGATTTAATGTAAACTATTATCGAAATTATCATGGAATAATTATAACACAATGGTTTTATACATTTGTGCTATACTTAATTTTGTCATGTAGATGTGAATAAAATTTAATGGTTTCAGACATAGTGGAACTATTACCCTTTTACATTGTAAACATTTATCATGAAAAATTCAAAGTTACAGAGCTAATATCTGTCTTTAGCAATGAATTTTAATGACTTTTCAATCATTTCTTTCCAACATAAATAGAAACTAGATTAATTTCTATCTCAGGTTATGATTATATTGAGTATGTATTAGTGATTTTTGAACTAAGGAATTTGGTTTATGTATGAATTTATTTGTAGTGTGATAGAATGGAATGTCATTAGTTTAAACATGCCAATTATGTATTCTTGTGTTTAGTATTACTTCTAGGATGACTCATTTACTATTTATTCACACAATGGGCACCACTAAGTAGTACTTGCTCTGTGTAAATAGTAATAATAAAGCAATTTATATGTGACTGTGTCTATCAATAGTAATAGAGCAAATTTGTTGAAAGTGGACATACATTTAGTAGATGCGTAAGTGCTGAGGTGTTTGAGAATACATTTCCTCAAAAAGTAAATAGTTTAAAATGTTGTATTAGTTTGAAACAAATTTTTTATAAAACGCACAGCGAAATACTTAATTTATGTTTGTGAATTATTATAAACATATCAGATACAGTCTTTGAAGTAATTAAGATTAATAATTTTTGGCTATATAAAGTGTTCATATAAAATGAGGCATGTAACCATGAAACTGAAACACTGCAAATACAACCATTACCAACTCATAAATTAAGTGTCTCAAATAACATAATGTAAGTCATTCTTATCCAATAATATCAACCAAAAACTTGGTCATTGGTAAATTACTACTAACAATAGATACGATACTTTTGAATTATAACTTGTATAATAATTGCTGCATATAAAGCAGCTTTAAATTTATGTAAATGACATTTGAAGTCTTCATAAAATAGATATCTTAAAATAACTTAAGAAATATATAATTACATTGCTATTTTTATTTAGGTACATGGTCTTCTCCCTTGATCACTGGAAGTAGACCTTCTCCTAGATTTGGTTTTACAGTCACCTGCATTAGTCCTACACATGCAGTCTTGTTTGGTGGATGGGATGATACTAGAGACCTCAATGACACTTACCTCATAGACTTGGCACAGATGGTAAGAATTGATGTAATATCTCGATCATTGTAATTGTATTGATAATATGATGTTAGTCAAGATGTATATGTGCAGAAATTAAGCAATAAAATACAAATGATAGCATTCATCTGCCAGTACATATGTACAATGTAAACTATTTATGTAAGTACTTTTATTCCTTTATTGCAAGTTTCTATCTAGTGAGTTTGTTAAGATGGAGGGGATTTCATGGAACATAGGAACTAAGGCAAATCTGCCACTTATTTAAAATAACAAGTAATTTAGTGGAGTGTCCATTTATTAAAACTTTCTCTACGAAACTAAATAAAAAAGCAAATATTTTTTATAATTCTGTGTATAAATTCTTATTGACCTGGATGAGTTCTCATTGAAGAGACTAGTAAGTTGCAACTGGCCATTTCTAAGCAGCAAAAGAATAAAAAAACAGGGAGGGAGGGAGTACACTTTACAAAGTACAAAGACATGTAGTGGTATTTTTATAAAGGTATCTAGGCAGCTGCACTTGCAGAGGATATTTGTTGTACTTGGGCTCAAACAACTATTTTTCTAGTATACAGTACTTATTACATGAGTCAGAGTATGATATGGTGAAATATTTCATGACCTGGCTAATGTATTTTCAAGAGCCAGAGGGAATGAATTATCAAACCATATCACTCTGCTGAGTGTAATATGTGATTTATTCCACACTAGATATCTTCACTACTGTAGTTAGTAGCCCCACCTTCTCCTTTAGCAGCTGCTCTAACATTGGTTGAGTAGCTATACAAAAGGAAGGTAGCTTAAAAAAAAAAGAAAATTGACAAGTTCAGCCAGTTGCTATAATTACATGGGTAATAAGCCTGGCAGTACAGCAACATGGTGAAATATGTGACCATCTACAGGAAAACCGGCGGCGTGCGTAAATATCGAGAAAAGATCGATCGATTTCTTAAAAATGTATTGTTTCAAGTCGACGGAAGGGAACGGTTAGGTCTATTACAGTGATAACGACTTAAGCTACGACGATAAAACTTGGAGAGCTTAATATCTGGATGCCGACAACTCTGTAAGTGCAAAAAAAAAATTCGAAGGGTGCCGCGTTGTGCCAGGTTTTCCTGTAGACGGTCACATATCATGAGTTATTTCACAGGTCGTGTACCTAAACATATCATTGTGAAGATATCTAGGGTGGAATAACAATTATTATTTTTTTAAATATATCAATGGAACACTTCAATGATCCTATTAAGACACAAAGTTTCCTGACTCAAATATGTCTGATGTTTTAAAGTGATTACTAATGTTTGTGTTTACTTTTATTTTTATGCTTACATATTTATAACAAATATATGATGCATGTTGTCAGGAAACTATTCTGACAGCAACATACACACGTGGCCATGAAACCAGAAATGTATAACGGATGTATTGTGATTATTGTTCATTTTGTCGTATTTTATATCATTGCACATTCTTATCATAATTACTGCACATCATTTTTTTGCGATTCAGGCAGATCAATTCAAGCATAGACTGCTTGATTACTTTAGTTAGTAAAACTACGAGAAATAAAAATATCTTCTAAGCACTGTATATACTGCGATTGTACTTACTCAGGTGGCAGCAAAACACAGTACATGTTACTAACATAATTAATAGACTATTAAAATGCAGCTGATACTTTTGGATATTGTTATTATATTTAATTAGGCATGAAGAAGTGTTTCAGCATTCTAATAATAATTGTAAAGTATTTGTTTGATTGTATATTGTATTCCCGTACTAATAGTGTTTTACAAAACTTGTACATGGAGCACCACAACCATCTCCAAGAAGTCATCATGCCACTGTTTGTCTTGATTATAACAACAACAATCCACAGTTGTTAGTAGCTTGTGGAGATGATGGCAAGGCTTTAAGTGATGTTTGGTGTCTTGATGTACGAGCACAGAGTTGGCAACAGGTAAGATCATACTATAGTATAGCTCAAATAATAATAGCTATGTAGAAGTAAATAAACTTAACTGATGCACATAAGGAATAATTATTATAAAATACAAAATAGTGTTTATTGTTTGAACTAAAATTACTTTAATAGTTCTTAATAATTATTATTATTGGATTATGTACAATTCCCTGATAATTGGTGGCTAAAAGTTCACCTGTAAAGAACTTTGACTGTTTCAGTTAATTCTATTTTTAGAACTAATCAATAGTTTAAGTTAAGTTATACTTTTCATAGATCTAATTAAGCATATTAAGCAGTTTGTCTAATCTATTTATAATTATTACACAATTTCATGCATGAAATCAAATTAGTTTGTTCAGTCCACAATCCAGCAGTTCAAACACAATACATTTAATGCACATACATGAAGTACTACATGAGTACATTCCATGTACAATATTTAACAACAACACTGTCTGGATAGAGTAGCTCTTCTTCTTTCTAACAATATAAGTCTGTTGTCTGAGAAACTTTCCAGAAGCTCGTGATAAAAGTGTTTCTTGAGATCTCCTAAAATGGCTTTAGAATAATGGCTGTGTTTCCCACACAGATAGCTGTGATCATTCTGTAGCATTATAAATACTCTATAACATTAAACTGAAATAAAAATTTACTATCAGTGGGTCTTGCTTCTACATTCAAAACCTTCCCAATGTAGCCTAAAAACTTTGATGAATACAAGAGAGCACTGCATAAATACATGTGAGGATACATATCAGATAATGTTAAAGAGCTATAGAAGTAATGAATGAGAAAATGTCAACAACAGTCAACATTAGAGTTATCTAAAGCAAAACAATCATGTCTGATTTTTTATCATTTGAGGAATACATATCCTATGCTGCTCAACCTCAACCATCATATTTTAATATCTGTCTCTTCAAGCTTATAATTGTTAGGTTTATGTAGTTAACAATAAAGTCTTATGTGCAAGGGAGAACAGAAAAATAACCAGCAAAGCTTATCCAGAACAATAATCTAGAGTTTCTATGCAGCAAGTAAAAATTAATTTATGACTTAGTCAGAGTTCTTGTATAGTGTGTTGTATACAGTAGGTTAATGAGTGATGTTCTCATGCAAGAAATTAAAATGTGTAATAATAGCTATATTTGTTTAATAATTAACTGTAGAGCTTTAGGACTGTTTATATATCCTTCAGAGTTGAAACGAAACACATGCAGACAGGTCTACTTTAAGAAGGTTCCTCAAAGAATTGCTAATATGTTGCTTATATTTTCCTGCTGTCACTAAAGGATTCATGTCTAGGATTACACACTTTTATTTATTATTCAGCTACAAACTACATACGACATATATTTAACAATTCTGAAGACAGTGTAATGCTACTCATTGCCTATCTTGATTGCCATTGGTTCTCCAAATTGGTCAACAGAGACAGCATTTTAGTTCCCTATATGGTCAACTAATAAGACCAACCGAATCAACAGAAATAATAACTACATCTGCTCCTACCATGTTAGGAAAATTCAATGTGTTGTCTATTTTAGACCACTATCTAATTTAACATAATGGTTGTAAATCAGTAAATGTCTCATTAGTAATAATGATTAATCTTAATCAGCATTATGTTAATGAAGTGCAATTTTAACTATACTAAACAAATAAGTTCAAACATTTACTATTGATTCATTTGTTCAATATTTGCCACTTCAGATAGCCAAATTACCACAGCCTAGAAATTGTCACTGTGCAGCTGCTTTTGTTATTTCTTCTGAACTCACTGAAGTAGTTCTATTTGGAGGATATGATCGACACAATTGTCGCCTCTCAGACACTACAATATTAAGAATTGGTGAGTTTACTGATTTTTATAAAATAATTTACTTTTTAGCTGAAGTATGTTGATATATTTGAAGTTTTGTTTTATAAACATTGTCTAATTGTAATTTAGCCTTTATTGTGTTCCAGCAGAATATTGATTAGACTAATAAAATATTTTGGTCATTACATAAAGAATATACAATTTCATTCTCATATTTCATTATATTTTACATATTTTTGATGAGTTCATGTTACCAAATTAGAAAAAATAGCTGATGTTATGTAATTGGGTAGTAACATTTGTTGAAGCATACTTGACTGTAACAGTTCTCAAGAAAAGGCAATCTATTAATATCTTTACAATTTAAGACCACAACTCGTTATGTCTCCCACTCACAAAACTTTGTAAAAAAAGCAAACATGTTATTTACACTTTTATGGAAATCAAGCAAGGTACTGTCAATCATCAAACAAAATATCAGCTACAAATACATGATTATTTAATTAATATTTTCATACTATAGTCTGATGGCATGTGTGTTATTTTATTCACCGAATCAATTCAATGCATGAGAAAATAATTCACATAATTTACTTGTGTTACTTTATTTATTATTCCACACAGTTGAATAATTTCTAGCCTAATACATTATTTTTACTGCTGTTAACATGAGAAGCTTAAACTGTGACAAGTTTATAACTTTTCATTCTAACATGTAATGTTTAGATCTAATTTATTGGATTAATCATTTGAATATTCTTTTGAGTTTGGAATGTGGAAATAGAATGTATAGTGCTATAGAGAAGTGATAGCTATAACTAATAAATAATTAGTTCACTTTGATGCCTAACATTCTTTATTAAATTTATAGAATAAAATTTAACTCAGGCATAATTACATTTAATATTATAGAAAAAGTAGCCACCATCACTATATGGAATGAATTCAAAGTTGAGAAATAAAGATAGACTAATAGCAAAGAAACTACTAAAGTGTAATATTATAATTACAAGTTGTTGACATGCTTTAATGTATAACAGGTGGAACTAGAATAATACATTTATAACTATACATTATACATGTGGAAATAGTGCTATAGTGAAGTTCAATTGCATTGTTAATTTGAGTTTTTTATTACTTTGGAATGTGGAAATAGAATGTACAGTACTATAGAGAAGTGATATCTATAACTAATAAATAATTAGTTCACTTTAATGCCTAGAATTCTTTATTAAATTTGTAGAATGAAATATAACTAAGGCATAATTACATTTTATATTATAGAAAAAGTACCCTCCTCCACTAAATGGAAAGTATCTGAAATTGTACATTCTTCAGAGTTGAGAAATAATGATAGACTAATAGCAAAGAAACTACTAAAAGGTAATATATTATAATTACAAATTGTCGACATGATTTAATGTATCAGGCATTATAAATGTAGAATAATACATTTATAACTATACATTATACCTCAGTTTGATCTTTGAAACATAATGAAATATTTTTGATTCTGAGTGATGTTATAGGTGTACAGGTGAAGCAAGTGAATCAAGTGAGTGGATTATTTGATGTTTGCTTCTTCTGCACTTAAACTACAGTAAAAATGTTACCACACCATATTAAAGTATTACTGCTAGAATAAGATAAGTGCTTTTTAATTAAATAATGGCTCCTCTCTGGATGGGGAGGTGTTTCCAGTTGACACCGAAAGGTGTTCTGATGGCACTTAATTGTTGGTCTGTTGAGTACGAGTCTGCAGCAAGTGGTACTACTCAACAGTATAAATGTAAAATGTGATGGTTTTGGAAGTCGTGTCAGTGGTTAAACCACTGGTGGCTAAAGCCAGTGGTCCTGGGTTCGATTCCCCTGCGACAACTAAGATTGCTTCACATTTTTCATATACTTTTTTCCAGACCCCGAAAGTTTCAGTCTAATTATCATTTTTCATTGACTTTTTTAAATTACTATATATTTGACTTTGCCATGAGATTTATCAACAAAATGTTCTATGTTATAATTGAATCAGACGCATATCCAGTTGATTATTCATCTTTTTTTGCCAAAGAAACAAAACTTCAAAGTCTTTAGTAGTTACCGCATGCTAACTTTATATGTATTATAATGTGTTATACAGTGTATTTATAATACACAAACAACAGAATAATAAAAACATGCACCAATATAATAATGTTTACCAGCATTTTCGCAGAGATGGCCGTGTCAGGCAACTTTTTTAGTGAGAATATTGTGGATATCGCTCAAAGCGCATGACTCTAGTTTAAGTCATTTTGAAGGTGGTAAAATAACTCCATGCCGCTGGTCCCCCCAAATTGACTTAGCTTTGAAGAAATGCGAATGCTGTCTCTAAAGAACATTCCTAAGAATACTAAATGAGTTGTTACTCTTAGATAAAAAGCCACATCTTACACCCTAGCTAAAGTGTCAGATAGAGATTATTGATCATCAAGATCCAGATACATTAAATCATTGGCTTAAAATATTCACTGTGAAAGTGAATGGAGAACAATAATGTCCCTAAATACAACACAACAAGAACAGGGAAAAACTCAGGAACGATTATATTTCAACTCCTGGGACCTATGGCCCTCGGGCTTGTGTGCACTAAATTTACCAGTAGCTATGCACACACCCTAACTATTTCAGATCCTGTTTACACAACTTAGTTTACCAGCATTTTCGCAGAAAAGGCTGTGTCAAGCGACTATTTCAGTGAGAATATTGTTGATATTGCTTAGGAAACTGAAGGCTCTGAATATCCTTCGCCATATATGACTTTAAGTCATTTTGAAGGTGGTAAGGTATATCCATGCTGCTGGGCCCCCTAAACTGACTTATCTTAGCTCTGAAGAAGAAATAAGAACGCTGTATCAAAAGAACATTCCTAAGAATACTAAATGGGTTGTTACACTTGGATGGAAAGCCACATCCCAAACCCTAACAAAAGTGTCAGATAGACGTTATAGATTATCAAGATCCAGAGACATTAAATCATTGGCTTAATATTCACTGTGGAAGTGAGAAAAAGTAAATGGAGAACAAAACATAACAAGAACAGAGAAAACTCATAAACAATTGTATCTCATTGTAACTGTAGCAAACATCTTTAATGTAAAGCCCATGATCATATAATTAACAACAAGACAAGCTATACTTTTAAACTAAAACTAAAAAGTATCTATACCCTTAGTCAAATAGTATGCACATTATATATACATAAAGGCAAAAAAATAGTGCAAACTTACCAAGAGTACACCTAGTTACAATACAGCAATGGGATCTCATGAATAGATAATGTATAGGATGTTATTAATATTATAATTTGTAATCTTTGTAGTTACAGAAAAAGAAATTGAAATAGCCTGTGAAGAAGCCATAAAGAATCAAGCTTGTGTAGATATTTTTGTAGGACGCTTAAATTTTGTTGGCTTACCTCGTTCAGGAAAAAGTTCCACTCTACGTCGACTACTTGGAGAATTTATTAACTTTATTGAAGCTAAAATGGACCATGAACTACCAAGTACTGGAGTAGCAGACAGAAAACAACTCTTCATTCAGAGCATTAAAAAATCTGTTGGATTTGTGAATAAAGGACAATGGAATGAGAAAAATCTAGTAGGGGAGACTACTTTTCTCAATGGTATAATTTATCAATCTATAAATGGTAAGGTCAGAAATGCATGAGTCATACTTGGATATAATATACTTCTGTTGCTAAATTTAACATATATGGGTCTAAATAATATTTGTTAATGTGGCAGAATTTATAGACAATTACAGAGTTGTATTTTCACAGTAAACAACCGATAAAATTAACTGTTAATAAACCAAATCCAAATATAATAATTTTTTTGTACAATGACTAGAAAAACGTAGACCCTATATAAATTCTTGAGTAAGGCTTCAAGAAGAAGTTCTTTAACGATTGTAAACATTATAATTAACTGCATAAATAGAACATTTAGTTCTGACAACAAATGAGTTTCAAATTGTATTAATATTATTGCTACAGATATAACATCCTCTTTACAAGTCAAATCATTCCAGTCATCAGAGAATAAAGATCCAAGTACTAATAAATTATCATTGGAGAATGTAGAAATACATGCATCAAGTGACCTTGTTGTGAAAGAAATGCCATCATCAAATATTAATGAAGCTGAAAGTTTGCAAGATATAACTGAAACAGTAGAAATGAAAGAAGACAACGCTTTTACAAGTATTGCTGAAGTTTATCCTACATATGAAGATGCAACCGCCATTGAAGATTCAGAAAGGGTACCATGCTTACTTGAAGATGTCATATATTTGATTACTACTGACCACGGAGGACAGACCGAGTTTTTAGATCTAATGTCTCGAATCTTGATGGGGCCATCATTAAATCTTATTTTCAGCAGGCTGACAGATCCCTTAGATAAGGTGTACAAAATATATGCCACCAATGAAGAAGGAGTGTCTACCAACAAAGAAAATTCCATAGTAACTTTAGAGGAAGTTATATTTCAAACATTAGCTAGCATAGCTTGTATGGAAGCTACAAGTGAGGAAAATATATCAGCAGTACAAAGCTCTCATTTAAATCACAATAGTGATAATTGTTGTTCTTCTAAAGCTATGTTTGTGGGAACATTTAAAGATAAAGTTTCAGAAAGGCAATACGTGCAAAGAGACAAACAGCTCCGTAAAAAAATCGAGCAGACTGAATTTTTTCGCAAAGGTATAATCGAATATGCTAATGAAGATTATATAACTTTACCAGTGGACAACAGGAGTGGTACTAAAGAAGAAATCAATACCACAAAAACCAAGTTTGAAAACTGTATTAAGAAACACTTTGGTAAAGTACATATTCCTTGCACGTGGTTGATATTTAACATTGTGTTGCGATCCAAAAACAAACGCACGATAGCAATGGATGAATGCAAAGTAATTGCTGGAAATCTAGGAATTGGTGACACAGATTTGCATAAGGTTCTGTGGTTTCTTCATTATCGGGTTGGTTCATTACTCTACTATCCCAAAGTGAAAGGATTTGAAAACTTAATCATTTGTGACATTAAGGTGAGTAATATTGTCAGTGGCGTCGTAGCGGGTACGGCCAAGCACCCATAGCTGCACCAATATTTTAACAGAAAATGGGCGTGCCAATTAATTTTTTTTACTTATTACCTGATCTCGATCTCGTGGTAGTCATTGTCGCATACTTGGGCAACTGAAATTGAGCGGTGGAAATTGAAGAGTCGAAATCGAGCAGTCGAATGACTTCCACCAGGATTAAATAGCTAATATTGAGCCTTTGGGAGATTTTTTAGGAAAATCCGAACTACTCTGATCCTTCACTTGCTATTCCAAGGTGATCTTCTTTAAAATGAAATGTGGTTCAGAGATCTTTGAATTGTTTGCTTATTTTTGCATGCACTACTAGTAGTTTTTCCATACTTGAAGAAAATAAACGGCAGGCATTTGTGAGTTCTAGCATATTATGAATAAATTCAGGTTATTAAAGTTTTTTTGTCAATATAATAGTTGTTTTCTTCATAATGTCCAAGTAGCTATATTAAATATACAATAAAATTACATTCTACATAACAGCTATAATTATAATTTAACATAATATTAATTTGACATGGACAATGATTATTTATAAAAAATGAATTATTTGGTGTGAATTCAGTGGTACTAGAATACACAGAACATGAACTAAAAATTGTTCCTTCATTTGATAAAAAGGAACCACTGTACTGTCTTTTCTATTAGTCTAACTCATTACTTGGACAAATCAGTGGGTGTTACTAAGTGGGTGTGGTTATAGTGGCTGCACCAATACTATTGCTTTCCACTCTCCTGATTTTTCCGCAAGTATTCCATGTAACACAGCATAGTCATTACATTAATAAGACTGCCTTTACATAAGGTAGCCATGGAAATATGCTACTGTTTATTCTACATCAGCATCTTATATTTCGTCACTTTCATAATCACAAGATACAGAGGAGAGTTGGAAACCAGATCGAATTGGTGGAGCCATTATAACCTCACCAACTTAACGATACCCATTCATCTGTCCAAGTAATGAGTATGATAAATATAAACCATATAGAAGTGTTTTTTATCGAAAGAACCAAATATTTTTAGTCTATGCTCTGAGTATCCAGTAATTCAAATGCCACTGTAATCACACCAAACAATTAAGTCATTTTGCAAGCCAATAGTGCAGGAAAGACCTCTGAACTACGTTAGTTTTCCCAAAAGATCACTTTGAAATAGTAAACAACAGATCAGGCTTGTCAGGAGCTTTCTAAAAATCTTTCGAAAGGCTCGATGTTAGCTGTTTAATCTCAGCCAGTCATTCTTACAGCTTGATTTTGTCCATCCAAGTTCAACAATGACCTCAAGATCTGGTGAAAGATTAAAACATTAATAGACTTGCCTTCTTTTTGTTAAAATATTGATGCAGCCATGGCCACTTGGCCACATCATATCCAACATCTCCGAGAAAGTTTTGTATGTGATTTATCTATGTAGTGTGATTTAATAACAGGACATTGTTTAGATGGCATAATATGCTCAGAAGATAATTCATAGCTATGTGTTTTATATGCCATTTACTTATAATGTTATGTTGTAGGTGGTTTTTGATGCTGCAACATATTTGGTACAAAACACATTCACATTTAATAAAGTAGGGCCATATGCTGCAGATAACTTTAAGAAATATGCCCAATTCACTATATGTGATTTAAAGAAGGCCACTGAAAACAAACTTGATGATTTAATTTCTATGGAAATGATAGTAACACTTTTTGAGCACCACAATATCTTAGCTCCTCTTCCAGTAACAAAAGATAGAGAAGAAATTACTTACTTTATGCCTAGTATTCTGAGAAGTGCTACAAAAGATGAGCTCCAAAAGGTTCCTATTTCTGCAGATGTGGCTCCTCTCATGTATCGATACAAGTGCGGCTACTTACCATTAGGAATCTTCTCTTCTCTTATTATAGGCCTGGTTTCAAACACAAAATTAAATTGGACTATCAAAGAAAACAGACCTTGTCGTAACAAGATTGATTTTTTTGTAGGAAAGGACAAGGACACAGTTACTATCATTAGCTATGCCACATATATTAAAGTGATACTCTACAGAGAATCTCGTCCAAGAACACAGACTTCTGTAGTCTGTGCACACATCAGAAATACTATCACTTCGATGTTAACTGAAGTCAATCATACTCTCAAGTACCACAATGCAAGACTTCAATATGGATTCGCATGTACAGACCATTTATGGGATTCTGTATTGAAACTGTTCAACAAAGCTCCACTCCATTTATGTATACTGGAAGACGAAACCTCTTATAAAATGGAGTGTCTGAAGGATCCTCTTAAAATAATTCCACTTATAGATTCAGGACAGACAGTTTGGTTTGATGAGGTATGTCCATTACTTTAATCAACTCAGTGTTACAAATAATGTACTATATATATTTAGGAAAAATATGATGCATTGACTACAGACACCACTTCTAAAGGTATTTGTGTTGTAAAAATGTGACTAACCTATTAGTATTACCTTTTCAACACACTTCAGTTTACAAATAGTTTTTATTACATTTTTGTATTCTATGTATGTTGGGTAGTTTAAATATAATTTAAATATTAAAATACATTTTATGTAAGTGTTATGAGAGTTAATGCATAACTTTGGCAAATACATTGCCACAGTGTCTTTGATGTTCTAATAGCTATGTGTAGTTGCTGTTAAAACTATCTATTGGTCTGAAAAATGCTAAGGTGGTGTTCTCTGACAAAGTGTATTGAATTTTTGTCATACTTAACTTATTATTCTACAGCATTTAAAGTGGAAGACTGTACAAAGATCAATGCTGCAGAACACCAATGGTCAAGTGGTAAAGGTAATCTGATAGAATGTTCTCATGAAATTAATTCTTTAGTTTGCTAAGACTTTAAATGACAAAAAAATTTGAAAAATGCTACAAATCAGACAACCGGGCTCATAGTCTGAAAGAGAAGGCATAAACGAAGTTATGAGCATTGTAAATAACACACAATGTATAAGAGAGCACTATTGCCATTACAAAATGGTACTTGTCTTCCCTGAAATTTTAACCAAATACGTAATTACTTACTATAAAGTTTCCACAACGCATGTAATGAAGTTATTTAAAACTAAGTATTAACAAACAGTAGCTAAGAACTAAGCAAAAGGATAGCTGTCCCTGAGCTGCAGAACATCTATTTGTATGATATAAAATAAATGATTGTTCCCAGGCCTAAACTGAATTGTACAGTATTGTCACTATTTTTACTTCCAATGTAATTTAGATTATCCCTTTACTATGAGCAATCTTGTTCTTCTAAAGTGGACTGACTCTAATAACAAGGAGCAAAAAATTCCAATAATCTCAGAACTTAGTCACAAATGGAGTGACACCAGTTATCGACTTGGATTCACTCCTGCTCTCACCCAACAAATAGAAATCAACTACCACAGAGTACAAGATCGTTGCAAAGAAGTCATGCGTTTATGGCTCAGCAGTGAAGAAGGAGCATATAATTATTCCACCACATGGGAAGGTCTTATTGAACTATTAGAGGATATTGAATTATCAAGTTTAGCTTCAGACATTCAAGAGGTGGTGTGCCAAACTACAGTTTAAAGTAAACCATTAGAATCACATTTTGTGAATAAGTTGTGTTAAATGTGCACTAGTTGCAAAGTATACATTTTATTGATGTTTTGTATTGTGTTGACTTATTTAGCTGGATATTATTACACTAGTTATGTATTCTTCACCTATTGGATTGGATTGTGAATTATATTTTATAGTAGATACTATTATAATCCAATGTTTGCTGTAACTATATCAAAGAGAGATATGGATATATGGTGTGTCCTTAGGGAACACTGTAGGTCAGACATGATAGGGAATAAATTATGTCAACACAATTATTGCTCATCTCATTAAAGAATACTATTTGTTGACCAGTGCACCCATGTACCTCAGGCCTCATTGTGTGTAGGAAACTTATCTGGTTGCTTTGTACCTACTGTTGCCATTCTTCTAGCTGATAAAGCTAGAGCCACAGTCCTCATGAATAAGGAAGAATATTATTCTAACTTCACCCAGTTAATACAATCAGGCACTTACAGACTTGTTCAAAATCCAACTAAGACTCAGGAAACTAAAATAGGTTGAACGGAAAGGTACAATTCCTACTATGTTGCACAACAGGTTAAGACCCACTGGATGTAGATCACCTCTTCTTTATGGTCTCCCTAAGATACATGAGTTAGGAATCCCACTCTCTGCATTGGATCACCATCTTATAATTATCCAAGTTCATTTCTAACATGGTGATATCTCCATTGATTGGTAAAGAAAGAATTCAACATACATTTTATGCAAACAGGTATAATAGTGAATGCTTGAGATCTGACGAGATGATAGTGAGTTTAGATGTGTCTTCCCTGTTCACCAATGTTCCAATAGACGAGACAGTATCTGTGATCAGAGATAAGCTCCAGAATGATGAAAGTCTAGGTCGACTTACTTTAGGTACAACAACAACTGTTATGAACAAATAGATGGAAAAGCCATGGGTTCTCCTATTTCTGCAGTTGTGGCCAACTTGTACATGGAATTCTTTGAACAAGAAGCTTTAAACTCAGTTCCAGTTAAACCTGTATTATGGAAGAGAATAATGTAGATGACACCTTTTGCATAGTTAAGAAGGGTAGTGAAATTTTTTTTTGGTCGGACCAGTTAAACTCCGTAAGACCTTCCATAAAATTCACAATGGAATCAGAGGAAGATAGTAAGCTACCTTTTTGGATTGCTGATAGAAGAGAGAGAGAGTGAGTGATGGTATGCTTACTTCCACTGTGTACAGAAAACCTACACACACAGACACAGACTTTAAGTCTCATCATCCTAATCATGTAAAGAGGAATAGTGACATGCTTGTGTCAGAGAGCTAGGAGTGTAACTATGAGTGAAAACTTGAAGAAAGAAAGAGAAACACCTATACAAAGTACTTCAAAGTAATGGTTATGACAACGCAACATTAGGGCAGGCTCTAAAGAGTTACCTTCTAAACATCCCATATTCTAATATTCATATAATAAAATAGAATTTTTTGGTTTATCAATTTAGCTTACTGTGTCGCGTAACTAAGTAGCATTGAATGCTTCAATGGAAAGTCGCATTTGATTCATGTACTATTTTGCAGGATAAGCTAAATCTCAGCTGCAACTATAGCAGGTCACTCTACGGGAGTCAGGATTTAGGCACTGATTTGGAAATGCATTAGAATGTAAAAACAGGTTTCTTTCTGGGCCAAATTTTAAATTTAGCTACTTGGACAATTTTGTTTTTTGAGCAACTCTAAATCTTGGTGTTTTTTTTACACTTATGTTATTTGTTAATGTCATAGAAATCACTATATAGCTGGTTGATAAACCAAAACATTCTATTTTATTATATGAATATTAGAACAACAAATCAATTCTAGTTAAACATGGTAAGTTGGTTGTACAGTAAATGATGGACTTCAATAGTCCTCATGGATTCTTTACATACTTCTTGGACATAATGCTGGTTTCATAGTTCCTATAGAAAAGAGCAAACGAACTCAATAGTCCTCTCATCTATGTGCCCGAGTGTTTAGTCTCGTTAAGATAATGTATATAGCTCTTAATGATCTTGAACTCAGCAGAACAGTCACTACTGAGTGTTGACATAGCAGCGTGTGATTCAGTAACTGATAAAGAGTTTTACACCACTAATGACTTCTGATTATGTGGCACTATTAACTAAAAGCACATTATATCTCAAAAAGAGTGATCATGTGAGCCCCAGTTAGAGCAATAACCTATGCATGCAGGCCTGAACGGGGCAAACACGTTCATTATTTAAAATTGAACCGTTAATGTTTTGTTGTTTTAGTGACTAAAGCTATTGCCAGGAGGCATTGAACACAATTAGATAAAGAATGCAAACCATTTAATAGTTAGGTGTATTGTTTTCTTCAATAAGTAGACAACATGACTTCATGGATTTCCTAGATTGGCCCCTGGCTGTGTTAGGAGAATGAATAACTAGCAATAACTGTAAACTCTACACATGTAATAAGTAGTTGGCTAGGAAATGAATGTTGTACAAGCTGTGATCAAGTACAAATAATAATATGATTTTATATGCACTTAGCTGCATTTAGGTAGTGAACATGAATAATATTTTCTCTAAATTTGGGGGCGGGACACAAATATATCACTGAAATTGAATTAGCAGAAATATCATGTGCAGCAAGTCTGTCTTAACACAATGTAGTGGGGGGACTTGATCACTGAAATCTAATTACTAATTGTATACCATCAACTGTGACAGAAGAGTATCTTCTATAAAGAACTTGTGGCAACTAGCAGTGCATGGTACTCTGAGGCAAGTAAAGGGACGTGATACTCTGAGGCAAGGAAAGGGACCAGTGGTATTCTGAGGCAAGGAAAGGGACTAGTGATACTCTGAGGCAAGGAACAGGGACAGTGGTACTCTGAGGCAAGGAAAGGGACTAGTGGTACTCTGAGGCAAGGAAAGGGACTAGTGATACTCTGAGGCATGTAAAGGGACTAGTGGTAACCTTAGGCAAGGAACAGGGCTTCAATATTACTCAATACCTATAGCTGTGCTCACTCTGTGCTTTGTGTAGAGCACTTTGGGTGTTGATTTGCAACTAATTCTCAGCATCTTTAGCATGTCATCTACCATCTCGTAACTGCAACTGTTCTCTATATCAAAGCCAGGAGTAATGTGTTGATCCCGCTCTACCGCAACATTTCTTGAGCAACTAGTACAACCAAGCTTAGCATTGTGATTTTTAAAAGCCACACACTTTCCTTCTAGCTGGAATACCACATGCTACACATACAAGAGCACAGCAAACTGTTTTGTTCATATTTTTGTTCATGCTCATATCAATACCTTCACAAAATTTTAACAATTCACATACTAATGGGTTTTTGAAATGAATTAATGTTGAGCTTTGGTTCATGAGGTCCAGGTAAGGACCCACAAGAATAGTATTCTCTGGTTGTAGCACTTTTCTCGTGGGATATTTAATACTGTCATGTATATGGCACCTACCAAATATTGGACATGTTTGTATGGTTGGAAAAATATCCATGTTCAAGGCCAAAGCTAGATTTCCTGGTTCAGACCAAATAGCACAATTTTATAAGTAAAACTTTCATTCCAAATTTTTCCATCATGCACATCATTTAAGATTTAGTCTTTAACTTCCATTTATCACAATTTTGAAAAAATAATGGACCTGGAAGACGTTGCAGGCATACAAACTGAAGTGTTTTCTCTTCTGCTCGGTGGAGAAGAAGGCGGCAGTACTAATGTTCCTCTGGTACTGGCAATTTTATAAGTAAAAATTTCATTCCAAATTTTTCCATCATGCACATCAGTTAAGATGTTAGAGGTTTGTGTCTTTAACTTCCATTTATCACAATTTTGGGAAAAAAATTTTTGAGCGTGTAAACAGTAATTTCAGAGAAATTTCAAGGCTCATATAGCAGTATGTCAAAAATGGATATAAAATAATTTTGCCACTAGAAGTCTCAACTGGCTTTGGTAAGTAAAGAGTTGCATGATCCTCTCTTCTAGATGCTTGAGGGTGAGAAGGAAACTTACGAAAGTCACAGAGTTTACTGTTTTTGGTATAGGAGCCCTCAATACAATCAGCTATGTTGTAAATGCTGCTACGCTCTCTACATGTTAAATATTTGCTAAACTTTGGTTGGGTGAAAGTTTGCCTGGCTAGGTTTTAATGAGGGAGGAATGTTCATCGCAGACAATTTGCATCGACTAGCAAGCTATGTTTATGTTACCATGCCTGCACTCGCTCGCTCGCTCAAAGCATTTTCTGTAACTATAAAAGGACTCGGGGTATACATAAACGAGCCAAATTAGTGAGATAAATACTCTGAAGGTCATATCGACAATAAAGAAGATAGGCCGTTTGAGCTCTGGTACTGGTACATCAAACCAATAATCTTTCATCGTGTCTGGTATTAGTAGCACTGACAACAGTTATTCTCTAACCACAACCAAATGTAAACAGTTTGCTTAATTCTAGCATATCACATCAATTTTCATATGTGTTTGGGTATTCTGCAGTTGGTCGGAAAAGTTTGATGAGGACAAACTGTTACAGCTGATAGAAGATAGTGAAGAATGTCTAACAGAATGTGGTAATGATGACAATATTGACAGCGAGGATGGAAGTGAACTGGAGGTCACGGAAGGTGATGAAGAATGCAGTGACAGCTAAAAAGAAAAGAAGACACACACTACTGAACGCAAAGAAGATACTCCGCTATCCTTCTGTATCTACAAACAGACATCCATAGCTCAGCAAGTCAAGACTACAAAGCACTAACTAGAACTATATCATCTTGTTGGAGTGTTAACCTTTAGACAAAACAGTGACAATCCTGTTTGGAATGAAGACACTAAAGACATAAGCTAAAGGCATCTTTGAAAGCTATAACTTCATTGCTGAGTACTGTTGTTGAGACAGTAGATGGGATAGAAATAAAATACAGCAACCAAAGTTTAGTCCCGAAATACATTCAAGTTCATGAGTCCCACTGTTCCACTTAATCTTCTAGTAGAGATACCAGACTAACCATAGTTTTCTGAATGAAAATTTTATTCATACTTCTTAAAGGTAAACTTGCTATTACCTACAACAAGAATAAACAATTATCATTTATCTTAGAAACATAACATTTTGATATGACTTAGTGACTGTGAATGTTATATCTAGTAACTGTGGCTTGTATACAACCAAGTTTCTAATATAATAAGAATCACTCTCAAAAGAACAGTATAAGTAAACCTGCTCATTCTCTCACTTTGAGCAAACGTTTGTATGCTTTAACACTTTACATCACACTTTCCTTGTTCCATAGATATGAAAGTATAACATTGATATAACTTTAGACCCATTTTAATGTGTATCATACCTCAGAAAATAATAATGTTTCATCATCACAACTATCCAAATGTGCTTGGAAAATTCAGATCTATACTTTAAAATGGAGACAACAATGAGATGAAATGTTACAAACGAACAAAATTGAACTTGTTTTATTGATGCCATAATTGAAGTCACATAATGCCAAGTTTTCCTACAAATAAACCACAATATGACATCAATTTATAATATCTTTACACATTACAATGTTTTATGAAGAATATTAAAGTGATAATTTACTATTTTATCGCTCAACCAACATCTTTAAATTAATCTGGATACATTAAAATAATCCTTTACCAATATAATACACCAATAGCTATTGTGTGGTCAATGAATTTTACAAACCCAAATATGAATACATTCAAATGACCCATTACCAATGAAAGTATAAAGTGACCTTTAAGGTATGTCATTAGTTTAATTCAACTCAGTGTTGCTCATAGTATACTCTACATTATAGTTGAAATGTGAGGCAGTAACTACAGACACCTCTTCTAAAGGTATTTGTATTTTTTTAAATGTTGACTAACTTGTTTAAATGAACATTTTTTCCTAATCAACTTACTTCAATTTGTTAAATAATTTTGGTATTAAAATTTAAAAAACTTAGGTATGTTAGGTAGTTAAAAAAATATAATTTAATATTGAAATGCATTTCGACTTAATACATGTGACAAATATATTAATCAAAATCCTCTTGGTGTTTTGGTATGTGTAGTTGCCATTAAAACATTTATTTGCATGAAAAAAGCTAAAGTGATGTTATCAAACAGTGTGTATTGAATTTACCATAATATTACATGTTATTGTACAGCATTCAAAGTGGAGGAACATTGTACAGAAGACACTGCTGCAGCACAGCAAGGGTCGAGTGATAAAGGTAATTACATATTGTTTAATTAAATCTGTTATGTATATATTTGAGGTGAAAATTTATTGCAATCACATAGTATTTTAAGCAATACTTGTATGATTATTAAATTAGCGTATTTGTACTTATGCTTTGAATTTCTCAATAAGCTGTGATATTATACAGTCTAATTTACAAGAACTCTAAAGCTGATGTACAAATGACACCTATGGTATATGATCATAAAATGCAGTCTTCACACAAGAATTCAAGTACATCTTATTATGTACATGTCCACTCTGAAATTTAGGAGCTAGTTTGTGGGAGAGATTTGTTGGCTTATGAATCAAGTGTTAATACTGTATATAAAAGTTCTACTAGTTTTTGGTCATATTATATTTAAGTGCTATTATAAAATTTATACAATATTTTTAGTCACTAACCCACAAATACTTACCAGGAAGTACAGTACTTATTGAATAATGCTAATGGTATAGTAGCTGAATTGCTAATATTTCTATTTGTGCAAGATATGAAGCCAGAATTTTAGTATAACACTGCATGTTTAGAATGTTATTTTCCTTTAACTTAAGTAGCAAGTGCTCAGTGGAAAGTAAGCTTAAGTACATACTTTATTACTGCATTCTGCAATTAGTTGTAGAGTGTAAGTCATTTTTAAATTCTCAATACTCTATTTTGACAAGATGATGTATTTTCAGCATTGGTTGCAGAAAACCTTGGCAAAGTCTATGAAGAGCTCTATGAAGCCAGAGTGCAATGGAAGAACATCGGCCTCAAGCTGGGTCTGACATTAACTACACTCAACTCTATTGAAACTCATCGTCACTATAACGCTGAGCCAAGTTGCCTGGACATGTTGAATGAGTGGTTAACAAATGGAAAAAACAGAAACTGGAGTACTCTAGCTGAGGCTTTGGAGAGTCCAATGGTGGGTTATCCTATCATTGCAACTGCATTACGAACTAAGTACTGCACTTGACCTTTTATAAACACATTTTATAGTCAATATAATACTTTTTATAGCCATAATAATATTGTTTCTAATATTTTCAGTCTACGATGTCACCAAATACAATAGCATATGATATATTATTGTCTAGATCATTTTAAATTATTTTTGTATAATATTTTACAAATTTATTATTAAGAATTTTAAATAATCAAAAATTGAGCCTATTGAATAAGTATCATTGTTAAAATTCTTGCTAGCTCACCACTGCTAGATCCTGCTAGCTCACCACAGCTAGATCCTTCTAGCTCACCCCTGCTAGATCCTGCTAGCTCACCACTGCTAGATCCTGCTAGCTCACCCCTGCTAGATCCTTCTAGCTCACACCTGCTAGATCCTGCTAGCTCACCACTGCTAGATTCTGCTAGCTCACCACTGCTAGATCCTGCTAGCTCACCACTGCTAAATCCTGCTAGCTCACCACTGCTAGATCCTGCTAGCTCACCACTGCTCTAGATCCTGCTAGCTCACCCCTTCTAGATCCTGCTAGCTCACCCCTGCTAGATCCTGCTAGCTCACCACTTCTAGGTTCTGCTAGCTCACCACTGCTAAATCCTGCTAGCTCACCACTGCATGTTAGATCCTGCTAGCCCACCACTGCTAGATCCTGCTATCTCACCACTGCTAGATCTTGCTAGCTCACCACTGCTAAGACCTGCTAGCTACCACTGCTAAAACCTGCTAGCTCACCACTGCTAAATCCTGCTAGCTCATTAATGTTAGCTCTCTTTGTTTTGGACCACGCTCACCATTACTAACGGATACAAGTCCACTGATATGACATGGTCATCCTGATAATTATGCTGATTTAATGAAGGGAAACTATGTGGTGACAATATTAACAAAATAATCAAAACTCATTATAAATAAGATTAGATAAGCAAAATGTTTTATTACGCTACCTCATTCCTATGTTGTTGTAAACCTCAGTGACAATTTATAGTTTCCAGATATCATACCAAACAGAAGTAAACTTTACTGTTAAACTGTTGCTTTTTCCCTCTGGCCATTTCCAGCATTTCAATTAGAAATTTAAGTTGATTTGATGCACAAATTTTGGAATATCGTATTGAGAACATCAAATTATATGCATTTGAAGGTGCAATGCAATTAAAATGCATTTTTGGAGAAAGGTCCACAAAATCTACTGTTGTTGTGAGTAAACATCTGAATTTAGCATTGCAATTTATTTAAATTTTTGTTTCTTGTTGCCATTGTTTATGTTATGATGTTATTATGTATATTCCTGTTTCATTAGTGTTGTTGTAAATAATGAGATTGAAATTGACAAAAATTGACTCACTGCAATATCAGCATGAGCTGATAGTACCATAATCTGCCAAGCATTTCTTGCTAAAACAAGTCTGAATAATGCATAATACACAAACAATTATTACATCTAAAGGATCAGTTGTAATTTGTTTCTCATGAACAATATGCCTCCACTAATTGAAGCAATTCATATCATTTTAGCACACACATACACATGTCACATGCACATTGCATACATAAGCTGACAACTTTTCTGCTCTTGACTTGCACTTTCACATCTCTATTAATTGTTATTATTATCATTTTTCACTATCTGCAACTAAAATGTCAAATCACAAACTCTAACAGATCATCAACAATGGTCTTTATAAAGAAAAATATTGGATGCATTTTACTGCAAACAATCTACCTATTATACAGCAGTAGTGATATTGGGGAAAGAGAGAGGATGCACTTCAAGGTATAACATAATTTATGCTTATATGGTTATGAGTACGCACTTTGACAATAATACTGCAGAATCTGGTTATTTCATTTCATTAAAAACAATTCTTTTATTTTTATTAAAACCCAATGGTGTCAGCTACAAACATCTATAATGTACTTATAACAAAAGTTGTACGCTTAACAAACGGCACCATTCCTTTACTTTTGTTATGATTATATATTTTTTCATGATTCAGTTATAACTACCAAAAATATTTGTAATATTTACTCCAAGAAATTTTGCCTTAATGTGCCCATTGTCTATAGCTGGTTAAATACTTTCAAACTGTTTAAATGAAGAGTAGCTATATATTCTTACTTTTTTGGGCTCCACATATTTTTGCATCTGTCAGTGTTTTCGTTTTGCAGCTATGTCACTTGACTTTTATCAACTGTGAGTATATTAATAGCATATGAGATGGGGCAGAAAGAGTGAGAGGTCTCTTCTACCTTGCTTCATAGCTCCAGTAAAAACAAGTACAATGCTCTAGAATGCTTTCATGTTTGATTTTAGCTTATTTTTTCTGTCACTTCATCTGACTATAATATGTACCTTTGGAGCGCCAAAAAGACAAACAAAATTGTTAGCAAATGTGACCTTCACATTGAATACCTGAACAGATAATAATAAAACTGCTCTGCAGGGATAGGGAAGGGGAAAATGAAACCTGGACAACTGAGCAAAGTGCTTAATGTCAAAATTCTGTATTTGCTAACTTTGCTAATAATCAGCTATAATGTTGAAGTAGATTGTTGGTTAATAATTACAAGGTCAATCAAGTCATGAACATTTCAGGGGATAATTGAGCTACATACAACACTAGAGACATGGAATATATTTAGAAAATACGTTTTTAAGACATATCAGGACACAACACATGAGCTTCTGAACAAATAACTAATAAAGAATTCACATGGAATATTGAAATATGTATCAACTCTAATGACCACATTCATTTACATTCTCAATCCTTACTCACACACACCGGTCTATCACAGTTCTTTAATCTGTAACTTCCACACACACACACCCGCACAACATAACTCAATGACTTATTGGTACAAGCAGAGTTCACTAACAGTTTCATCCCTTTCTTTTCATTAAACACTTATTGTTAACTTTGAATTAATCTTCTTGTAATTCATCACTCGCTATTGTTGATAATCCTATTTGAAATTTCCTGGAATGGGCCTGGCTTCACTCTCAACTGTGCCTTTAGTAGTAGGGCAGATTAGATAAAAAATGCGGAACTGCTGGACAAAAGTGCCAAACTTTGCACAGCTATTTAGTAGGGTATACTGAGTAGATTTCTGCTAGGAGCCAAAGCTGATTCATTTCCCAACTCTGGATATGAAGCAAAAACTATTTACTAGATTGAAATTCGGTATGCGCGAAAATATAAAAATTCGCGCTACATTGAAAACATATTGCGAAAATTAAAAACGCGAAAATATTTTTTATTTGATTTAAAATATAAGAGATAACTGAGAGTTTACTTGAGACAATTGCATTTACATAATTCAGTGCATGACCAGTTAGCTTTCTTGCATGTACATCTTGATCCACAGCCTTTGACACTCTTACAGGCACATTTCACCAGTTCAAGGCAAACTGTGCTGGCAATGGCTTGGGTAATCCAAACAGGTATCCATTTCTTACTCTGCTCCTCCCATGTCCAACCCCAGGATTTGGGTGAAGGCCTCCTTTGCTCAGATTGATCACTGCTGACCCATATGCTAGCTTGATAAGCTGCTCTCTTGATGTGCTGTAGAAGAGCATTTGATGTAGGTGGAATATTCTCCATGCTTTTGTTCTCCCTACAGAAGAGTTCCTGCCTGGCTTCATTAACAAGTTCAGCACTGCTGTGCTTGTTATACAAAAGTATAGTGAACCGTTGAAGCAAGATAAAATTGGGAGATTCAGCTTCAATGGGAGTGAATGGATCAAAAACAAATGCTCCTGTGACTTCAGGAAAGGAATTCCATGCTTCCCATGCCAGTTTCTTCCCTTTCCGGAAAAAAGAAGACGTGGTGTCACACCCAGTGAAACTATGAAAGAAAGGCAAAGCTTGAGATTTTTGCCTCCCCAGATTGTGGCAAATTGTATTCACATGCCAGAAGGAAAAATTCTTTCCTGAACCGAAAGCCAAATATTTGCAGCTGAATTCAAAGTCTTGAAGTGAAAAAACTTTCCAATGAGGATCACCACCACATCTGTGTCCACAGTACGAACCAAACTACAGAAGTGTTCTCGTCTTGATGTGGTGTGGGATACATACATTGCAGACAGCATAAAGGCATCAACAAGAGAAAAGCGTGGTCATGGTATCAGGAGGAAAGTAGCTTGAAAAAACCTGGTGCCAACAAATTGGAGAAAGTTTCTTCGAGATGAAAACAACAAACAAGAACTGTTTGAGTTTCTTGCTGATAAAATAGTAGCATACAATTACCCTGAGGAAAAGGAAGTATTTGTTACAAAAGGCCAGGAAGTTTTAGCGAATAAAGTCACTTCACAAATGTCATTGTGTGATCATGAAGAAGCTGTTACACGGCTCATTGTTCACATTGGTGATGCACTAACTAAAGGATGGAGTACATGCTTGGTTCGTACTGTGGACACAGATGTGGTGGTGATCCTCATTGGAAAGTTTTTTCACTTCAAGACTTTGAATTCAGCTGCAAATATTTGGGTTGCATTTGTTTTTGATCCATTCACTCCCATTGAATCTGAATCTCCCAATTTTATCTTGCTTCAACGGTTCACTATACTTTTGTATAACAAGCACAGCAGTGCTGAACTTGTTAATGAAGCCAGGCAGGAACTCTTCTGTAGGGAGAACAAAAGCATGGAGAATATTCCACCTACATCAAATGCTCTTCTACAGCACATCAAGAGAGCAGCTTATCAAGCTAGCATATGGGTCAGCAGTGATCAATCTGAGCAAAGGAGGCCTTCACCCAAATCCTGGGGTTGGACATGGGAGGAGCAGAGTAAGAAATGGATACCTGTTTGGATTACCCAAGCCATTGCCAGCACAGCCTGCCTTGAACTGGTGAAATGTGCCTGTAAGAGTGTCAAAGGCTGTGGATCAAGATGTACATGCAAGAAAGCTAACTGGTCATGCACTGAATTATGTAAATGCAATTGTCTCAAGTAAACTCTCAGTTATCTCTTATATTTTAAATCAAATAAAAAATATTTTCGTGTTTTTAATTTTCGCAATATGTTTTCAATGTAGCGCGAATTTTTATATTTTCGCGCATACCGAATTTCAATCTAGTAAATAGTTTTTGCTTCATATCCAGAGTTGGGAAATGAATCAGCTTTGGCTCCTAGCAGAAATCTACTCAGTATACCCTACTAAATAGCTGTGCAAAGTTTGGCACTTTTGTCCAGCAGTTCCGCATCCTTCCAAAAAATGAAGCTAATCTGCCCTACTATAGTAACACCTAGTGGGAAGAGAAGTTTCCAGTCAGAAGTTTTGTTCTTTTCTAGGGCAATTTGCTGTTCTAGTAGAATAATATAGTGTATTGAACATACACATTAAAAGTATCACTGAACTGAGAACATTTTTGCTATTATGTCTTTCTGTTAGCTGTAGAAACTTATTTCAACTGTTTCATGAGCTCTTTGAGCACATGTAAACACTAAGCAGTTATTTACACTCTATTGAGTCAGACTTGTTTGTGGGCAATTATATAGGATCTTTCAGCAATGGCAGTGAAGTTGAGCAATCAAACTTGTACGCTGCAGCGAGTAGCATGTGGTGTGTGCCTAGCTAATGATTCATCCACTTTTCAACTATCATAAAAAATTGTGCTATATGTACATTAATTGAGAATTCACACCAGAACAATAGGTCAAATTTTATGCACTATTTTTGCATTACTAAATCCATTATACAGCAGCATATTGAAGTGTAGATACCATTGTTTTATGTTGTAGTTATGCGTTTTTTTTGTATGAATTCTGTATTTTTTTATACTATTTAGCTAGTATGGCGGGCCAGACCCTTTACCTTTTTTATGGGCGGGGAAGGGAAAGGGTCTGGAGTCACTAGCAACAACGACTTGTTCCAGAGGAATTTTTAAAAAGTGTCAAAATTGCGTCACATATTCCCCCCGCGCATTTTAATATTTCCCGGGAAAGCAGCTGTAACTTGCAGCTCGACCAGCATACCAGGTTGCGATCCGGCTTAGCTATGCAGTTCTGCTTAGGTTGTGGCTCTGATCTTCCATCAGAGTCTAGATATGTCCGTAGGCTAGTTGCAGAGAGATCAGATCTCTCAAGACTCCGTTCTGGAGTAGTGTTAGCCTGGCGAATCTAATGTAGTGCTGCCAATGTTATAGCTCAATACAAGAAGCAACTATGCCAATCTTACATTACAAACCTCATCAGGTAAGAGTCTCCCATGCTTGAAGAAGGAAAAAAAAGAATCGTATAATGACGCATTATAATGACGTCCCATGACGAATGTACCAAGGAATGTGCTAAAACCGCCACCCCAAAATCGGGGTGGTTCGAACACAAGTCGTTGATGCTAGTGACGCCAGACCCTTTCCCTTCCCCCGCCCATATAAAAAAGAAGGTAAAGGGTCTGGCCCGCCAGACTACTATTTAGCTATGTACCTAAATTCTGTAGAAGTATTCTTCAAAATATCTAATTTTGTTATTCACAACTTAACAATTTCTCCTAAATAATAACCAAATCCGTATTTTATAAGTAGCCAACTCGCTTGGCATCACGTTTCAGTACTGAATTAGAAAGAATGCAGAAAGGGTGTGGTCACTCGAAGCCAAATTACGCACTGTATATGAACCATAGTAAGCTGTTAAGATTGTGCTTACTTCCCGTGAAGAGAATTCAGCCATTTAACAGTGCCTGGCTCTCGTCCTGTGTTTAAAATAACAATACGACTTGAATATTCTAATTGCGCGCTGAGCGGGACCTCATCCAGTTGTCTTATAGTTCCGAGGAATACTTTATGAGCGGAGCTACTGCTGTATAACTGGATATTTGAATTTGGTGAGCTATAAACATTGATATACATTGTATTGATGAGTAAATGATACACATTTAGTTATTTCTTGATGTAGAATAATCAAACAATAGTATGCATATCATTTTTAAAAGTTATGAGACATAGAGATATTAATTGATGCCACTTCAATGAAAATATTATTGCCTCCTACAAAGTCTTTCATAGCTCGACCCTTTATCTACCACTGCACTGTGAAGACGTCCAGGTGGCATAAATAAGTGGTACAAGCTTAAAATCCTCCAGATCTCTGTGGGATACTAGTATGGTTCTGGTTGTGGCTGATAATGCACTTAGCTAATCACATCCACTTTCATAGGTTTTAGTAGTGAAGCCAGCAATGGAGGAATGGCTGTAGTGGCAAATTTAGTGAGCTGACTTCAATGCAACTACAATTACTGAAAATCTGTTTATATAAGAGGAGACTAAACTCTCAAAATTGAAACCATTGCCTTATCTAGGTGCAGCATTGATACACTTTTAGCCAAGTTCCATAGTGTGGCATCATTAAAATTACTTAGGTTTTATCTGCAGAGCATCCAGGTATGACTAGATACATTACTTTTGAACTGGTAGAATGTACTGATACCACCAGAACTCTTCCGAGCACAGTGGTGGATACACAAGATCAACTCACCACATCAAGAGTTAAAGTAGTAGAAGGCTTAGATTAACATTGTAAATTGTCAAGTAGTTGAAGTACACTGGTATGAAAACATAATTGTTCGAAACTTGTTTGCTTATCTTTAACTTAAGTCATACATCCTTATATGTGATAAGTATTACTCTGGCATAGTAGACATTGATGAATGTATCATATTACAATGGCTTATTAAGAAAGCCACATATCCATATAAGTGATATGTAGCACTATGCATGAGACATTAGATGATTGTATCATATTACAAATGGCTTAAACAGATCACTTATACATAGAAATGATATGTAGCACTCTGGCATAGTAGACATTTGAGTAATGTATCATATTATTACAATAGCTTTAAGATGACCACATATCCATACAAGTGATATGTAGCACTATGCATGAGAGGTTTGATAAATGCATCATAATATCAGCGTACACTGTAACAAATCGGGCATTCCACTACATACTTTAGGGGTGTAATACAACACCTCTGTTTAACTGAGTGTTGTACTACACTTTGAAATGATCAGTAATACATCAAAGTGTAGAGTGACAGCCCAGTGTTGAGAATGTATCACGGCTTACAGTCTCGAAAAAGGAGTAGAGCTTAGTTAGTAGACTGTGGTTGCTTTGTGACATATAGCTAAATGGGTCAAGCTTTCGTTCTTCATGAGTTGTCCCTAGTTTACTAGAACAGGTTTACTACAGTCAGTGAAAATGTGTTTAAGAGTTGGTATGATCTCTGGAGGCTGAATTTGAGAAACATCGCATTCCATTTCTTATTGTCTAGAATAGCAAGCAACAAATATCTATCAAGTATCAAGGACTATTCAGAAATATAATACACTTAGTTGACCTTCATCGCAAGTTTGGGTGTGTCTCTGATATTTGTATCAACAGGTAAGTGTAATTAAGAATTATGTAGATAAACTATAATTATTAGCATTCAGCTGCAGATTTGTATGTACCTATAGCATGTCTGTGAGTTACATTGCTAATTCAATAAATAGGTTTGCTATACAGCTAGAAATGCTCACTTTTAACCCTCAGCGCACATGCGCGTGAGTGGTAACTGTAGTCTGTTTGTCACTCATTCATTCTGTCTGTCTGTCTGTCTGTCTGTCTGTCAATAGCGAGTCTCGAACTTCACGTGGATTTAAGCAGCGATAGCGATATCAAACTGCAGCACTACTCAAAATAATTCCCTTTAAAATTCCAAAAATGTTTATTTAGGCTTAGTTTTTCAGAAAAAGCGAGTGAAATTCGGGGCCAATGCTTTTCTGTATGCAAGATGTCCTTTACCATATAATTTGCACTTGAATGGTAAATACTTAGCAGGCAGTACCTTTGCCGTAGTTGGAGGAGCCAGGCAGTTGGAAAGAGGTCTGCTGCATAAGACTGTAGCAGTATGTTATACCTTTATAATGTGACATATCTTAACCTTTAAAACACTTTTACCCAAACTTGTAGCTAGCTAGCTACTATGGCTATAGCTGCATCACATATTGTTAATTTGGTCAATTTCACTGAAACAGAGCTGACCTTTAGCTTCATCATCAAGATAATAATTTGTTAATATGACATTGTAAATGCAAACAACTAACTCTAAGCAACTATAATTAAATTTATTTTATTATTATGGTGTCTAGAAAAATCCTACAGCAAGTATACCTATCAAGACATATTCTGAGTTGCAATAAAGTTTGGCAGGCATTGTTCATTGTCTTATCACTTCAAGTGTGGGTGTGTCTCATATTGGAATCAACTGGTAATTACAATACTTAATATACTTGATTACTTTCTATCTAGTTAAGGATGGTGTGTAATGAAGTGATGGCGATAACATATGTTTTAAAAAGTATTCAACTGATCAGATGTTTCATGTCTCCACTTATATGTATATTTCATATAATATATGAGAATTATGAGCAAGCACAACTATGAACCGTAGATGCCAGTGTTACATGAAACTTGGTCCGTGTAGTTTTCGGTCCGATCAAACCAAATCCGATAGTGGTTAAAGTCCAGGAGACTAAATATGCTAGCAAATTTGGTCCCCCCCAGGCCAAAATTGATATAAATTTGGTCCGCCAAATGTGGACTTAGTCTGCCCTAGTGTTGTCTTATTTTAAAGAAGTGTATAGGTCAGACATTACCGTCACCTTGTCTATTTTCAGCCAAAAGGAATTTTCTAGCTTCTTGAGGAATGCATGTAGCTAAGTCAACTGTAATAGTTAGAAGACTATCTTAATTAACGGTAACTCTTGACAACAAGCACGCAAAGCTACTATGTAAACGGCTGAGTTTTTGAAATTATGTCTGGTATAGGGCTCAGTACCAAAGAAACCTTTTGCCGCAACTTTTTAAGACTTAAAAAAAAAGTTCTGAAGTATTACTGTACATGTTTGAGTCCAACAGTAAGGTTTACCTAGAAGTGTTTTGTGGCATTTAGATAGAACCTAATACAAGGGGGCAACAATTACATTTTCTTGAATGATACGGGATTGCTAAACTGAAAGATTCTGTTTAGTGGAGAAGTGGGAAGGGTTAGACCATGAAGCAAACACAATAATGCAAGAGTCAAAGTAAAAATTGACATACATACGCCCACACATATGTATATAAGCGAGTGGTGCGCTTGAGCACAAATAATATCAAAGGAGCCTGCCGAAGTTAGGTAACACAAGCTAGAGTTATGTTTACTATATTTTAGTTTAGTTCATAGATAACACTATAGTAGCATATGATCATTAATTTGAGGAAACAAATACAAAATTACTCTCTTACCTGAGTTATGGTAGCTTCTGTAGTATCAAACTTAAGCTATTCTGAATATCTCAATTACTAGTAACTCTTGAACAAACTCTCAGCTACAGAATAAAATCGGCCAGAGTGTTATTTTTCTAATATTAGCTGACAAATATGGAAATACTAGCTACTTGCCACAGTTTTCTTAGTATTGGTAACTTCTGTAGATGTGAATTTAACCTATTCACTGGCACAAGCTCCTATAGGAGCTCAAGGATGGCGTAATGCGGGGAAAATATTTCCCCCCTAAACAATAAGCACTAAAGCTTAGCTGCAGCATCCAAAGCATGGCTAATGTGTTGTTCTATTACATGTATATTATTAAGAATAGAAATAGCTACTATGTAACTAAGGTAGTCAGGCTAAAAATATACTAGACATTAGTTCGAAAAATGGCAAGAAATATTTCTGCAACTGAGCCAGTGGATTTCGTCTGCGATGACATTTTGGAGGATGAAAGTGAGAGAGAAGGTGTACGGGAGTTATACAGCTACTGTGAGGTACTGTCAAGGATAGAGAGTTGGACTTGTTCGCCAAAGCTGTCATTTAATGGCTGGTTGAGGATACTACTAGTTTTTCAACGTGAGAACTACTAGAGCACTGTAGGTAGCGAATATACCAGCAGATGTTGAAGCAGAAATGTAAGCTTATATTCTAGGTAAGACAAACAGCTGAATAAAAAGCTAATGGACATTTGTCTCACCTCACCGGTAATTTTTATTCTGGGACCATTCCACCGGTGATATGGTGTGACAATAAGGGGGCGCTACTGCCACTAGATCACAAAAAATTACTAAAAAAAGAAGAAGTTGAAACAACAAATCTGGTCCCACCCAACCCAATCTTCAGAGGCCCCTATTCAAGAAATGACTGATTCGACTGATAAACTCTATACTGCTATTGCCAGTGGGTAAAGGGTTTATTTGAATTGCATCATGTGCTATAGTGTGGCTGAGTTACTGCTGAGCCACATCGGACGGTCCTCCGATTCCATTCTCTCTAGAGTTTCTTCGCGTGTTGTCTGACTCCAGCTCAATTGAGTTTGTCCAGTTGGGTATAGTTTTGTTAGAACTTGCATTAGAAGCGGTGTATGCATAGTTTTAAACTTTCATATTGGGAAGATATTGTAAGTCCAATATTTTATAGCTTGTGAGGTGAAGTAGTGACACACTTGATTAGGGGTATGGAGGGTTGTTTAGATGCAAAGAAAAGACATGTGTGCAGTCTTTTAATATGTGATCTTGTGAACCATACCTTTAATTTAATCATATATTATTATCATACTGCTTACCTGAAAATGGTCTGGGGACAGCCATAAAGTTTTCAGGTGTGCTACAGGAATGTCTGTAGGTTGTACCAGTCACATGACTAACCTCAAACTGACTATATAAAATGATTGAGCATTAAAACTTCACTCCACTGGAAGTGGTAGTGACTGAAATCTGAAATAAGCCCTACAAACTGTATCATATGGAGTATAAAGATGCACATAAAACATGGATGAGCAGCAGAAGGCTATCCTATACTTTTCTTTGCACTCTCAGAATTCACAAGTAGCAAACTCACATGCTCCTCTCAAAAGAAAGCTTTAAGTTCTCCACTCACAGCTCAAAGTCCCTTGATAACAGTGTTCAAACAAGCTCTTCAAAATTGTTTTAAGCAAATTTCCCTAAGCAAAGACTTTCCTAGCTGACAGTTCATGTAGACATCCATTAGTTCGTGATTAAATCACACTACTGGTTCATGCTTCACTTGCTGCATTCCAATGAAGCTGGTAAGTACTTTTGGTATCCCCAGACCCATTTTCTTGCTGTACATGTGACTGAAAGAGAGAGGAATATCTGGCCCACATGACTAAGGTTAAATTCAAGGTTTGGGTGATAATACGCTAGCTAGACCATGAGCTTTTTCTCAGTATTAGTTTTCACTAGAAAGTGTCATAGTGATATTGAGTCATTAAAGTTTAATAATTACATACTTGCCAACTGTCATGAAACCTCCCGGACTATCACACGCTTATCACTTAGCCACGGTCCTCAACAGAATTGTATTTTTTTTTATCATTTGTCTTGGAAATTGAACATGGTATCTGCTTACTTTACATGATCTGCAAAGACGTTTGATCTCGCTCGCACTGACTACAGCAGTTCGGAAGGGCAGCCCGAGTTGTAAGTTCGGGCCTAGCTGTGTAGCCAGTGAGGGGATCGAAAATGGAGGACTTTGCTGCCCTTGTCGTCTGCCCGGTACAAGGCTCGCTGTCGGGATGGCGACCTTGTGGCAGTAACTTTCGTGGACGTTGGAGTACCGAGTGGAGGACTCGGTCCTAGCTTAGGTCCGAATAATCAGATAGCTAGGGTGGGTGGGTAACTACAACTTCACTTGTTTGATAAATTCAAAATTATAGGAACTATAACTGAAAACTAGAATGAAAGAATAATACTTATAACAACTGTAGTCATGGGCATAAACCGCGACTGGCCGCGATCGGTCAGCGAGGCTTTACAGAAATAAAGTGCATGTGTAGTATAGTTTCTTCGGAATGTTCGTTGAGGTTGCGTTAGGCCCGCACATCCTCCGGGGCAAGGAAGCCAGAGCCACTGGTGGCAATGCTTTGTGAGTCAGTATTGGAATCTGAATTTTTCAACAGCAGAGTTAATCTTTGTACGGCTCGTCGTAGTGTACTGTTGCCATCAAAAACATCAACAACTCGAACTAATCCATCTGATCCAGGGTAAGTTTGTGCCACTACAGCAATAGGTATACGGCGATGACTTAGAGTCGATTCCAGAACTCCAACTATGTCTCCTACTTGGAGATTAGGTACACGTCTCTTCCATTTGCTTCTTACGTGGTGGAGTTTCAAATATTCATCCTTCCACTTTGACCAAATGCTTGCAGTGAGTCTCTTAATTAGGTTCCATCGACGTAATCCAGTAATATTACCATCAATGTCTTGCACTGGAGTTGGGGCAGCTAGTAGTGGACGCCCAATAAGAAAATGTCCAGGAGTTAATGCTGATGAGCCATCCTCTTGGTGTGCTTCAAACTGAGCCATTGGTCTGGAATTTAGAGTAGCTTCAATATCAGTTAGAATGGTGGCAAGGTCTTCAAAATATAATTTTTGATCACCAATTATTCTGATAAGAATTCTTTTCATCTCTCTCACTCCAGCTTCCCATAGTCCACCTTGATGAGGAGATTGAACGGGTATGAAATGCCATTTAATATGCCTTGGTTGAGAGTATTTTTTAATCATCTGTTGGGCTTTCCTGGAAGCGACAATTGTTTGCAGTTCACATTGTGCTCCGATAAAATTCCATCCATTGTCACTATAAACATTGTGTGGTAGTCCTCGACGATTAACAAATCTTCTGAACGCAGCTAAAAAAGCCTCAGTCGATAAATCACAGACAAGTTCCAGGTGAATGGCCTTGGTAACGGCGCAAACAAACACTGCTACATAAGCTTTGTGGTTGGTGGGTTTTCTAGGATTGCCTCTCTTTAAAATCAGCGGACCAGCATAGTCTAGTCCAACATTCTGGAATGGTGGGGCAGGGCAGACTCTGTCGGCAGGTAATAGGCCCATTTGCTGAGTACACGGAGTAGCATTCGTTCTACGGCAGGGAACACATTCATGCACAGTCTTCCGTGCAAGTGATCTGAGTCCAGAAATATAAAATTCTTCAGCTGTCAGTGCCATCAAGACTCTTGCACTGGCATGGTGGTGTAGATTATGAAGATCTTTCAACAATATGTTGACAAAATGTGAGTTTTTACAGAGAATTATTGGATGCTTGCTTTCTTCTTTGATTTTTGCATTGCAGAATCTTCCACCAACTCTAATGATTCTCTCTTTATCCAGGTAAGGAGCAAGTCTACTAATAGGTGACTTTAATGATACCTGCTGGTTGTGAATAAGTTGCTGCAATTCTGATTCAAAATGAATCTGCTGATGCTGAATAATTAGCTGGACTTTGGCTAAATGAAGTTCTTGATCTGTTAGTGTGGGAGGTAATTTGGACTTGTGCTGGACCTTTAGCTTCCATCGTATTGCATAGGCTCTGAATTTGGTCACGCGAAAGAGGGAAGAAAAGTATTTGATTTCATCTGGTTCCTCCATGACTTGTACAGTAAGTACTGGAGCTGGTTTTAGTGTGTCTTCATCAATTGGTGGATCACCTATGTCAGTCCTTATAGGCCAAGAAACTGATGATTCAGATAACCATGGTGGACCTTTCCACCACAATTCCTTTTCAGTCAATTCTTGAGGAAACACTCCTCTTGAAGCTAAATCTGCTGGATTGACATCAGTTGCAACATAACGCCACTTGGATGCTGGTAATAGGTCAGTGGTAGCAAAAACTCGGTTGAGGACAAACACGGATCCCTTTGGCGGTGGATTTCTTAGCCAACCTAGTACGGCAGTTGAATCACACCATGCGAACAGATTACTGCTTGGCACATCTAGGTCTACGGCGGTAGTAGAAATAAGTTGAGCTAAAAGCTTTGCCGCACACAATTCCAAACGTGGTATGGATAAATCTTTGATAGGAGCAATCCTAGTCTTTGCCGTTAAAAGACTGATGGTAACGGTAGAATCACGGTGTAAATAACGAGCATACACAACGGCACCATAAGCTATTCGAGAAGCATCTGAAAATCCATGAAGCTGTATTTGCTGCACAATAGCTTGTTTCTCCACGAGTTTTCTTGACATTGGAAATTTGTTGACTGCAGGTAATTCACTATTCCACCTAATCCAAACAGCATGTAGGTCAGATGGAATGACTTCGTCCCAGGAAATGCCAGATTTCCAAAGTAACTGTAGTAGATGTTTAGCTTTCACTGTGATGGGAGCAAACCATCCTAGGACGTCAAAAACCTTTGCGGTCTGAGAAGCTATTATTCTTTTTGTAGGTTTGGTAGTAATTGGTTGGGGAGTTGCCACAAACAGTGTATCGGTGGTGGTGTTCCAGTGCAGTCCTAAAGCTTTGGGACAGCCTAACTCAAAGTATGTGCCTATTTTCAGGGGCTCTGTTTCTCGTAAATCCTCAGGAATAGTAGCTAGGAGCTCAGGAGAGTTGGTCCTCCACTTCCTAAGGCGCATTTGTCCACGTTGAAGAAGAGCATTTATGTCTTGTCTAACTTCTTGTGCTTCTTGAATATTGGAGGATCCATGGAGAAAGTCGTCCACATAAAAATTAGTAGACACAAGAGATGCAGTAGGATGCTCCTTGGAATAATCCTGAGCAAATACGCCGGAGTGTTGCTGTGGCTAAGAATGGTGAAGAAGTTACGCCAAATGTAACTCTCGTCATTCTCCAGTCCTCGATTTTTCCGTCGTCTCCTCGCACCAAATAGCGGTGGAGGTCTCTGTCCTCCTGATTCAACGAAACTTCTCGGAACATACGTGAAATATCAGCACTGTAAGCTATATCATAGAGACGAAAACGTTGTAGAATAGTCGTCAGTTTCGGGTACAGAGATGGACCAGAAATAAGAACATCATTGAGAGATTGTCCAGATGCTGATTTGGCAGAGGCGTCACAAACAACCCTTAACTTAGTAGTTGTTGATGATACTTTTTCCACTCCATGCATTGGAAGGTAAAATGTCTGGTGGCATGGCTTGTTCAAATCTTCTACAGGAACCTTTTCAGCATGATTTTGAACAGCATAATCCTTTACTTGTTCTACATATGCATCTAGGGTACCCTTACGTCGAAGAAAGCGTTCATTTTGGAGAAATCGTTTCTCAGCTAAGGGTCTAGATTCTCCGAGCAGTGGAGCTAATTTTTTTCTTGGTAAACGAACTTCGTATCGTCCGTCCTTTAGGCGAGTTGTTGACTTGTTGAATAAGTCAATAGCTTGCTGATCTTCCGCAGCAAGGGAAGGCTCTTCTTGGGTTGGAACTTCTTCTTGTTCAAAAAACTTCTTCAATAGTTCGTCAGTGCTTGTATCATCTTCATAGTCAGCATGGTAACAGGGATAAACAATTTCTTTATTCTCGGAGTCTTCATTAATTTGAGTATCGCCTCCAATGACCCAGCCAAAGATAGTTTCGATGGCCACTAAATCTCGATCAGGAGCGTCCTCAATTCTCATATGTCGGCGACATCGGTTGGCATATTTGATACCAATGAGAAGGTCTACTCTGCCAGATTTACCGAAGTATGGATCTGCTAATGTTTTGCCTCGAAGAAAATCTAGTTGGTGAACAGCATTAAGATTTTGAGCTCTTTGTCCGTCACAAATGTGATCAACTACGTGAGCTTGAATCACAAGCTGAGGAGCTGTGGGATTCACTGATGATTTCATATTGACTGTGACAACGCTGTTGCTCGGAGTAGATCCACCACCAAGTCCACCTATATAAATGCTGCTTTTCTGTTTTGTGGTTTTCGGAGTATTTGCTAGTCTTGAGGTGATCAGAGACATAGCAGCTCCTGGATCTAAAACTGCTCTTGTACGTTGGACATTACACTCGGATGACACGTCTACCAAAGCTGTTTGAAGGAGTACAGAACCTGGTGAATTGTTCAAAGCTTGTAGAACAGGAGCAACATCATTAACATGCCTAACATTATCATTGGTCTGAACTAAAGGGGGGTTGATAACAGCAGGAGGAGTTGATCGGTGCAACAAGGTATGGTGCTTTCTACCACAATGCTTGCAATTCTTGCGACTATTGCAAGAACCTACTATGTGATCACTTGAAAGGCAGTTATAGCAAAGTCTTTTCTGTCTCACTCCTTCATTCCTTTTGTCGACATTCTGACTGATCAATGTAGGACACTTAAAGGTATAGTGACCTTGTTGACAGTAGTTGCAGGTTGGTAACTTTGCCTCTTGGACATGTAGAACACGTTCATGCTGTTTCTTCTCTTTGTATGGCAGCTTTGTTTTATTTTGACTCGTCGGTATGGTCGAATTTGCGTCTTCCACGGGACGATCATCTCGGGTTGCGTCTTTTCGTTTAATAATGAAATCGGTGAGCTGTTCAAGAGTTGGAGGGTGGTGTGTACTGGCAATGTGGCTTTTCCATTCTTGTTTGGATTGTTCAGTCATGAGGGGAGACAATATGCCACACACCAATTGTTCAGCAGTGAAGCCTTTAGTGACCAGCAAACCTTCTATATGGCCCTCAATAGTCCTCAAGAATTCACTTAAAGACTTGTTGTCGTCTTTCACGGACTTCATAGCTAACATTTTTGTCAAGTGGTGGTTAAAGATAAGGCGAGGCTGATCAAATTCACGTTTAAGAGCTTCTACTACCTTGGCATAATTTCTGGATTGAGAAGCTTGCCTAACTATGTCTTTGGCTTCATCTGATTGCATAGCTTCCTCTAAACAGCCAATTTTCTCAAGGTCAGACAGAGCAGTTTCTCGTTCTAACCTTCCTTCATAAATTCCCCAAAATTTGTGCCAATCAATAATCTGTCCAGAAAACTTAGGAAGAGCTAACTTAAGGTGTGTAGTGCGCCTTGGAGGCGAAATAGAAGAAGTAGAAGTAGTAGTAGTTGGTGGCGAAGATATTGAAGAGCCGTCGTCGACACATTCTTCGTCGATTCGGATGCTTATTCGTTCGAGTACTTCGTCGAATTTATAGTCTAATGATTTTAGTTCTTCTATGGATGGCATATATACCATGTCTTCTCTGAGAGCTTCAATTTTGGTTTCTTGTTCACTGAGGTCGGCTTTGGTTTTGGCACCGCTAATTTTGGATCTTGCTAGAATTTGTTCGAGTTTGCTGATGATATATTTTCCCTTGCCAAGAATTTTGTAGGTGGACAATTTATCTAAATACAACTTTTGTATGTGACGGTTTTCTGCTAGTTGGGAATCAGTCTCATCTTCCACATAAAAGTCTCTACCTTCTAGTTCAGCAATTCTCTTTGCGATAGTTTCGTATTGGTAAACAGCTGTTAGTAAAATGTCATAACGTCTCAGAAGTTCGGATATATCAAGATCATCTAGGGATGTGGTGATACTTTGTATGTATGTATTTGCTCGGGTAACACAAGACTTCTTCGTTCCTCGAAGTTTTCGTAAATCGGATAAGTCATCATTTTCTTGAATAGATTCTTCGAAGGTTGCCATAGCAATAAATTCAAATATGAAATGGATAAATGCCTGAAAGATTATATGGAAAGGTCAAAGTAGTAAGTTGTTCGGTTGATTCTGGACTTTGACCACTAGTTTGAAGTATCCGGCTCGAAGGACCATTAATGATCTCGCTCGCACTGACTACAGCAGTTCGGAAGGGCAGCCCGAGTTGTAAGTTCGGGCCTAGCTGTGTAGCCAGTGAGGGGATCGAAAATGGAGGACTTTGCTGCCCTTGTCGTCTGCCCGGTACAAGGCTCACTGTCGGGATGGCGACCTTGTGGCAGTAACTTTCGCGGACGTTGGAGTACCGAGTGGAGGACTCGGTCCTAGCTTAGGTCCGAATAATCAGATAGCTAGGGTGGGTGGGTAACTACAACTTCACTGGTTTGATAACTTCAAAACTATAGGAACTATAACTGAAAACTAGAATGAAAGAATAATACTTATAACAACTGTAGTCATGGGCATAAACCGCGACTGGCCGCGATCGGTCAGCGAGGCTTTACAGAAATAAAGTGCATGCGTAGTATAGTTTCTTCGGAATGTTCGTTGAGGTTGCGTTAGGCCCGCACAACGTTACTTAGCTAATCCACCAATAGTTGTTGATTGCACAAAGATCTAGAATGCTTCCACTTTTCTAAAAACTTGGTTCAAAATACAGTGTTCGTTTCTCTCAAACAATTGTCATGAAATATATATAAATTCAATTGGAAGTAAAGTTGCCTCACAATTTTTAATCAGCCATCAGCAACCAATTCTATTGTTGCCGATTATTTTTTCACTAATACAGGATTGTGAAGTTCAGTCTAGGGTTAACATTGAATAAATAAAAGGAATAGCGTAAGCAACCAATTATCGCCCAAGTTTTGACCCGACAGCGTAACTTACGCAAGGAAAAGGCAAACGGCGTCGAACAACGTCCAAACGTTGGGGCAACTCTTCATTATTGTGGAGTCCAACTTAGGCTGCTGTAACGTGCTCCAACGCAGGACGCTATCACCGTTTACGCGGCTTCTTAAAAACCGTTTATCGACCACGTGCATCAATTATCGACCACCCGTAGATTTTCTATAAACCAATCGCTCACCGTCCTTCTTCATAACTTGTAGCTACTTATGTTAACTCTGCCCTTACTATACTATCATCTTGCAATTTGGTATTCAATAGTAAAAGATTGTTTCAAAAAGCAAAATGTGTGAATAAATTAAAACTTCAAAAATTGTCATGATAGAACTGTTAATGTGGTTATAGTTAGAATTATCAATGCGGCTATAGCTTATTGAGAACAGATAGTTTTTCTTTGAGAAATATAATCTTTGTAATTGTCATACATACATTTTTGATAGATCATCCAGGCAGTATGGACAAATGCGATTCTTCCCTTCCTCATTTTTCATACAGTCATCCACACATTCTTCGTGAAGCCACCTACCACACGCACACGCCAGCCAATCTGCACCAGTTCCTTCAGCCACATCTTGTTCGTATAAACAATCACATGTACAGCAAACATTGGGGTTAATTTCTCTTCCCTCTTGGACTGAGTTACTTTCTTTGGGTCTGTCGCCAAAACGTTGCCGCTTTGTATTCACTTCTTCACTGCACTTTCGTTTTCCTGTTGAATCCTCACACTTTCTCTTTTCTTCTTCCTGCTTTTTCTTTCCTCTTGAATCATCACGCCTTCTCTTTGCTTCTTCTTGTTTTTTTTTTGTTGAATCCTCCTCACGCTTTCTCTTTGCTTCTTGCTTCCTCTTCGTTTCTTCTTCTTTTAGTTCTGCTTTCTTTTTTCGCTCTTGCTCTCTTACAGCTTTTCTCTCAGTTTTTTTCTTTAATTCCTCATCCCTTGCTTTCTTCTTTTCCTCTCTTTCTTTTTTCCGCTTTTCCTTCATTTCCATTTCTTCCTGCTTTTTTTTTCTTTTTCTTCTAGTATTCGAAGTGAATCTAGACTAGTTAAGAGTTTGGCACGTGGTAAACTTCTTTCAGCACGTCGTGGAGTCCACTGGAACTTGGAGGTATTTTGATACCACATTGGAAGAGTTCGAACTGACTGTCTTACTTGCACCACCTGAAATTTCAGAATCAGGACTATGCCATGAAGATACTTCTGCAGGACTAGACATTGAAGTAGCTCCAATAGGACTTCGACCTGAAGTAGCTCCTGAAGGACAAGACACTGGAGTAGTTCCTATAAGACTTGGCCCTGGAGTAGCTCCTGAAGGTGGACTAGACACTGGAGTAGCTCCTATAAGACTTGGCTCTGGAGTAGCTCCTATAAGACTTGGTTCTGGAGTAGCTCCTGAAGGAGGACTAAACACTGGAGTAGCTCCTATAAGACTTGGCCCTGGAGTAGCTCCTGAAGGTGGACTAGACAGTGGAGTAGCTCCTATAAGACTTGGCTCTGGAGTAGCTCCTATAAGACTTGGCTCTGGAGTAGCTCCTGAAGGAGGACTAAACACTGGAGTAGCTCCTATAAGACTTGGCCCTGGAGTAGCTCCTGAAGGAGGACTAAACACTGCATGGAGTAGCTCCTATAAGACTTGGCCCTGGAGTAGCTCCTGAAGGTGGACTAGACACTGGAGTAGCTCTTATAAGACTTGGCTCTGGAGTAGCTCCTGAAGGAGGACTAAACACTGGAGTAGCTCCTATAAGACTTGGCCCAAGACCTCCTGAAGAACTACACATGGGAGTACTTGTAGTAGCTTCAGGTGGATTAGAAGGTGTGACAGCAGGACATAAAGGAGTGACATCGTCAAACTGACTTGCTATAGACTGCAGGACACAATCACCAGCAGAAATAAGGTTGTAATGATCTGAATAGAGATTATATCCTTCCTCATATCGACGTTGAAAGAGGTCTTCTTGCTCACCTGTGAAAGATCCAAGTTCTGGTGTTCCTACGTATAGGTAAAATTGATAATTGTGTGTGTAAAAATACGTTTATTTAGCTACATTGACACATTAAGTATTATGACAAAAAATGAAATTTGTGTATTGACTGGCTTACTGTACCACATTACATCACATTTAAGACTACCATAAAAATTCATTCCATTTTTTGTATGCAAACACTAATTCCCCATTTCATCTAGCTTATAGCTTAAAAAACCCTCACATTCTATTATTTAACTAGCCAGCTAGCTGGCTAGTTAGCTACTCACCAGAATGCAGTGAATTTGCTGGTGTCAGTTCATGGGCCAACTCAGCACACTGCAGTTCACATGCTCCTTCAGCAGATGGAAGATCTAATGCTGTTTCACTTGATGACATTGCACACTCCCCATTACTGCCATGTGACAATTCTTCCTCATCATCGTCTTGTTCATCAGGTTGAGTATCATTTTTGTCACTGCTAGTGTCATCAGTTGGAATAGAAATGGCAGATGGATTATATGGGAATATTCCAGTAGTCTTAAAACCAGCAATTATATTTGATGGAATGAGAGACTTCAACCATGCTTGATGTTGAAATTGAATCGCGTGATAACCTTTCCAGGGTGCTTCTGAAAATAAGTGTGGCATACTGCTGTCCATTTACTCTTTAATGGCTTGAACACTCCACAATCTAGCGGCTGTGATTCATGAGTTGTATGTGGAGGCAAACATAGCATAATAATATTGTGTGCTCTTGCAAACCGAATGACATCTGGCTGGTAATGAGTACTATGTCCATCAAGCAGTAGCAACAGGGGGCGCCCAGGAAATGCATATTGAATAAAATGCTCTACCATCCACCCTTTGAATAAGTCTGCATTGATCCAACCTGTATTACTCAAACCATATCTTGTTCCAGGTACTTCACCTTTTGTCCAGGCATGATTAAGATTTTGGGCATTAAAAATTATCATTGGTGGAATGGCTTGGCCTACTGCACTAGCACAAGCTACGACAGTTACTTGCCCCTTTTTGCCAGATTGCCAATATCGAATTTTTTTTGACCCGGTCTTCGCAACAACATTAGGAACTTTATAATCAAAAGGAATGCCAGATTCATCTATATATAGACTTGAGCTTGTGCTGAATGTAATTCATGTTCATCCAAAACATCCTTCAATAAAGAGAAATATTGCTCCATTGTTTCCTTATTGATAGCATTCATTCTAACGTGAGCTGTACTATCGCGCTCAAGAAATCTATTCCACCACCCGTGAGTAATGTAACCCTTTTTCAGCATATTTTTGTCTCTAGCTACAGATTCAGCTATATGCATCACATCTTTTCGTGTTTTACCATACCCTACAGTGGCACATGTCTTCAAAAAAGAGCTAAGTTCACCTTCTTCTTCAGTACACAGATATGGTTTTGGACCAGGTTTAACACCATGCTTTACACGACCACTCACTCTGCCCTTTAAAGTAGATGCGGGAACTCCATGGTCACCAGCAGCCCTATTTATCCCTGCACCTTCTTGTACTGCTTTTAATGCTGCTCTCATCTGTTGATCAGTCCATTGTTTTCGCTTCACAGACTGCTCCAGAGCGTGTTTACTCGTTAATGCTGACCGTAGTTGAGATTTGTGCTTGGTCAAGCGCTTCCTCTGACTTTTTTTTGGCATGGCTATATATCAAACCTGCTCTACACTCTCGCAAACAGCCAAAAAACTGGATCCCTTTCTCTTCGTTTACGATAAGCGAACAGCTGGTTTGGCAACCCCGTTTTTTTCCGCGCACGGCCGGATATTTCAATGGCCGATAATTGATGATGCTCTAGACGATAATTGATGTCGGTCGATATTGGTTTCATTACGCTAGTAAACGTTTGAACTGATTTGTTTAGTATAGTTAAAGATACACTTCAATATTTTACACATGTTGATTAAGATAAATCATTTACAAATAAGACATTTACGGAATTACAACTATGTGTTAAAATAGATAGTGGTCTGATATAAACAACACAAATTTTTTTCCTAACATGATAGGATGAGTTATAATTTCTTATAATATAAATATGTTATCAAATCTACAGATACAGCATGGGTCGCCATCGTTATCCTGCTCCACACTGGGAAAGTAGCAACAGAAGACTATACAGATCAACGCTCTGGGAGACTCGTTGTTCATATATCAATCAACCTCAATGTTTCTCAAAAACTCAGTATTTGTTAATAGCCATCACAATGATCTGGATTTTCAGAAGGAAAACTAAAACTCAATGTTCCAAACTCTGTACTGTAATAAAGCCACGAAAGACAAATAATAAAGTAGAATTGTTATCTCTACCATTGATCTGGTCCATTTGGAATAGTTCAATAAATGTCTCAAAAGAAATTCATTCCAGAACTACATCACTCAAACAGAAATTACTATTACTATGTGGAGATGTAGAAGCCAATCCTGGCCCCTATAATAAAGGTAAATTAACCTGTATCCAGTGTGATGTTAAAATGTAGTCAACCATAACTATAGCCACTTGTAAGGCAATCAATGTATTATGTGATGATAAATTTCTGTTTTTCTTTATTATATTTCAATTGAAATATAATTAAAAAATTGTAGCTTTTACAGGGTTTTTAAACAATATAGAATTTAAAATATTTGGTCGCCACCGGGAATCGAACCCATTATTGCTTGTTTGACACAAGTGCTTCGCCATTGGGCTATGACAACTAGCCAGCAAACAAACACTCTAATTCTGTATTTATACTATTAAAGTGTACTGCTATGCTACAGTTTCACTCTCAACAGACAAACGAAAGTTCTCTTTTTTTAAAGATTTTATTTGTTGAATTTTTTTACTCCACTTTTTAACTTTAGTATTTCTTTCTCAGCCTTCTTTGACTCATTAGATTTATTGTCTTACTTTCACGGGCTTTTTAAACAATACTGAATTAAAAATATTTGGTCACCACCGGAAATCGAACCCATGAAGAATACATCTAATGAGTAAAAGACAGCTGAGAAGGAAATTATGAATTGTAAATGTTCATCAGAGCTTTAAATAGAATTATGAGAATATTCATACTTGACATGTACAGCATTGGTGCAGATTAGCAACCTACAGACATTGGAACATGTAGGAACACAATTGTAGTAGCAACATTGTCCACTTTAAATCTGTTATATTTCTGACTACATTAAGTTTAAACAATAAGATATTAATCATTAACTATTATTTTACTTATCAATATGCAAACCATATTCCCTTAATTTTTTCCAACAACCTATCTGAAGCATTATTAACCTGATGTATATTTATTATTATTTATTTTTAATGAATTACATATGATCATTTTTTAGCATTGCATTCATTATGAGTACAAGTATATTCCACTTAAGAGCATTATGTTGACAGCTGCTTTTGGACTTTAATGTTAGCAGCTGCCTGAGATGACTGAAGGATTGGCAGTTAAACAATATTTTCCATAATTGTATATTATATGTGACCGGTTTTGGGAAAATCGGCCTAAACGCGGCATCTAAAGTTTTTTAATTTATTCTACCAGTAGGCTGCACGGGGCCTTGGGATGCCATCCTCCTAATTTAGAAGCTGTAGCACAAGCCGTCTTCTCCCTACGCACTACAACACTTCAGTATTTTTGCTAAACTTATTATTGCTGATTTCGAAAAAACGCTGGGTAAAGGCGTTGCTAAGGTCAGGGGGCGTGCCTTGTGTCCGTATACTATTACTGCATGTCTCCGGGACACTACGGTATAAACCGGTTACAGGCGGATTGAAAGAAGTCTAAAAGGCTTAATGCAGGGCTCCTTAAGAAACTATGATGGCGAGAATTGCGTGAGTACGTGAATTATGTAGAATAGTAAGTGAATTAGTTAGCTACAGTTTTTTCCCCGCTGTTAGTGAAAAGCCCGCCAATAATTTCTTAGCAACTCTCCGTACACGAGTCCAACCGGCTAGTGATTCTAGCCTCTTAGTGTGAGTTCTAGAGCACGCCAGAGCTTACAACTGCGTCATAAGCTAGAGCTAACTGGTGTCTATCCATTTCTGCCATAAAAAAATTTTCGAAAAAAATCGACCCATAAGGCTTTACCCGGGGATGCTGAAAAAAATTGTTAGCCGCGTTTAGGCCGATTTTCCCAAAACCGGTCACATATTGTCATATAATTTATAAAACAGCTAACTACTGACAACAGCTGAATACTAACTAAAATATTTATTGGAATATCCAAGTCAGGACAAATGATGACTTTGAAAGTAAATTTGAATCATTTTAAACAAATTACAATTACACAAGAAAAAATTCCAATTAAGCAACCTTTACATTAATTCTGCAGTGAAATAATATTACTTTGTATATTTGTAAAATTATATTTTATTTGTACAATTTACACTATAATTTTATTGTAGATCAGCCTCTCACTAACTATGAACCTTCACCGCGAGTAAATGCTGCTGCCTCGGCAAGTTCTGAACAACTGTACGTGTATGGAGGTCATGTTGATAACTTTGATGAGAATAAAAGACAACTGAGAGCCGTAATTCAAATCTATGAGTGCACTACAGAATCCTGGAAAGTACTTCCAACATCTGGTACCCCACCTCCTGGAATATATAGCTGTGCAACATCTTATTCAGGTCATGTTCTCTACTTGTTTGGTGGTGGAGATAGTACATCATGCCATGCTACACTGCATCAGCTAGACACCAGATCTATGACATGGAAGCAACTCTCACCACAACATGATAGTGGACCCATGAGGAAATGTGATTGTCAAATGATATATTATAATGATTCGTTAATCGTGATTGGAGGCTGGGGCATACCATCAGGTGAACTGCAGTCTGGATCTCAATTTACTGAGGATAAAGATTATCAAGATGGTCGTGGTTATACAAATGAGATTCATAAGTACCATATTTCCCAAGGCAAGTCACAAATTGTATTTCAATTTATTTGTCACGATTTATTTTATACATTATTATTAAAATACAGTCTATATTAATAAAGTATTACAGATATAATTTCTTTAGAGTTATTTGCAGATTTAATGTAAACTATTATCGAAATTTTCATGGAATAATTATAACACAATGGTTTTATATATTTGTGCTATACTTAATTTTGTCATGTAGATGTGAATACAATTTAATGGTTTCAGACATAGTGGAACTATTACCCTTTTACATTGTCAACATTATCAGGAATAATTATAAAGATATAATCAGACGTGATAAATTCAAGTTACAGTGCTAATATCTGTCTTTAGCAATGATTTTTAATGACTTTTCAATCATTTCTTTCCAACATAAATATCAACTAGAATAATTTCTATCTCAGGTTATGATTATATTGAGTATGTATTAGTGATTTTTGAACTAAGGAATTTGGTTTATGTATGAATTTATTTGTAATGATAGAATGGAATGTCATTAGTTTAAACATGCCAATTATGCATTCTTGTATTTAGTATGGCTTCTAAGATGACTTACTTAATTAATATTTATTCACACAATGGGCACCACTAAGTAGTACTGGTTCTGTGTAAATAGTAATAATAAAGCAATTTATATGTGACTGTGTCTATCAATAGTAATAGAGCAAATTTGTTAAAAGTGGACATACATTTAGTAGTTGCGTAAGTGCTGAGGTGTTTGAGAAATCATTTTCTCAAAAAGTAAATAGTTTAAAATGTTGTATTAGTTTGAAACAAATTTTTTATAAAACGCACAGCGAAATACTTAATTTATGTTTGTGAATTATTATAAACATATCAGATACAGTCTTTGAAGTAATTAAGATTAATAATTTTTGGCTATATAAAGTGTTCATATAAAATGAGGCATGTAACCATGAAACTGAAACACTGCAAATACAACCATTACCAACTCATAAATTAAGTGTCTCAAATAACATAATGTAAGTCATTCTTATTACTCCAATAATATCATCCAAAAACTTGGTCATTGGTAAATTACTACTAACAATAGATACGATACTTTTGAATTATAACTTGTATAATAATTGCTGCATATAAAGCAACTTTAAATGACATTTGAAGTCTTCATAAAATAGATATCTTAAAATAACTTAAGAAATATATAATTACATTGCTATTTTTATTTAGGTACATGGTCTTCTCCCTTGATCACTGGAAGTAGACCTTCTCCTAGAGCTGGTTTTACAGTCACCTGCATTAGTCCTACACATGCAGTCTTGTTTGGTGGATGGGATGGTACTAGTGGCCTCAATGACACTTACCTCATAGACTTGGCACAGATGGTAAGAATTGATGTAATATCTCGATCATTGTAATTGTATTGATAATATGAGGTTAGTCAAGATGTATATGTGCAGAAATTAAGCAATAAAATACAAATGATAGCATTAATCTGCCATTACATATGTACAATGTAAACTATTTATGTAAGTACTTTTATTCCTTTATTGCAAGTTTCTATCTAGTGAGTTTGTTAAGATGGAGGGGATTTCATGGAACATAGGAACTAAGGCAAATCTGCCACTTATTTAAAATAACAAGTAATTTAGTTGAGTGTCCATTTATTAAAACTTTCTATACGGAACTAAATAAAAAAGCAAATATTTTTTATAATTCTGTGTATAAATTTTCATTAACATGGAAGAGTTCTCATTGACCTGGATGAGTTCTCATTGAAGAGACTAGTAAGTTGCAACTGGCCATTGCTAAGCAGCAAAAGAATAAAAAAACAGGGAGGGAGAGAGTACACTTTACAAAGTACAACGACATGTAGTGGTATTTTATATAGGTATCTAGGCAGCTGCACTTGCAGAGGATATTTGTTGTACTTGGGCTCAAACAACTATTTTTCTAGTATACAGTACTTATTACATGAGTCAGAGTATGATATGGTGAAATATTTCATGACCTGGCAAATTTATTTTCAAGAGCCAGAGGGAATGAATTATCAAACCATATCACTCTGCTGAGTGTAATATGTGATTTATTCCACACTAGATATCTTCACTACTGTAGTTAGTAGCCCCACCCCCTCCTTTAGCAGCTGCTCTAATATTGGTTGAGTAGCTACACAAAAGGAAGGTAGCTTAAAAAACCAAGAAAATTGACAAGTTCAGCCAGTTGTTATAATTACATGGGTAATGAGCCTGGCAGTACAGCAACATGGTGAAATATGTGACCATCTACAGGAAAACCGGGCACAACGCGGCGTGCGTAAATATCGAGAAAAGATCGATCGATTTCTTAAAAATGTATTGTTTCAAGCCGACGGAAGGGAACGGTTAGGTCTATTACAGTGATAACGACTTAAGCTACGACGATAAAACTTTGAGAGCTTAATATCTGGACGCCGACAACTCTGTAAGTGCAAAAAAAAATTTTCGAAGGGTGCCGCGTTGTGCCCGGTTTTTCTGTAGACGGTCACATATCATGAGTAATTTCACAGGTCGTGTACCTAAACATATCATTGTGAAGATATCTAGGGAGGAATAACAATTATTATTTTTTTAAATATATCAATGGAACACTTCAATGATCCTATTAAGACACAAAGTTTCCTGACTCAAATATGTCTGATGTTTTAAAGTGATTACTAATGTTTGTGTTCACTTTTATACTCTGAAATTCTTTTATGCTTACATTATTATAGCAAATATAGGATGCATGTTGTCAGGAAACTATCCTGACAGCAACATGCACATGTCGCCATGAAACTAAAAATGTGTAACTTGGTGTATTATGATTATTGTTTATTTTGTTGTATTTTATATCATCGCACATTCTTATCATAATTACTGCACATTATTTTTATTCTATTCAGGCAGACCAATTCAAGCATAGACTGTTTGATTACTTTAGTTAGTAAAACTATGAGAAATAAAAATTATTTCTAAGCACTGTATATACTGTGATTGGACTTACTCAGGTGGCAGCAAAACACAGTACATGTTACTAACAAAATTGATAGGCTTTTAAAATGCAGCTGATACTTTTGGATATTGTTATTATATTTAATTAGGCATGAAGAAGTGTTTCAGTTCATCTAATATTATATATTGTAAAGTAATTGTTTGATTGTACATTATATTCTCGTACTACTAGTGTTTTACAATTCTTGTACATGGAGCACCACAACCATCTCCAAGAAGTCATCATGCTGCTGTTTGTCTTGATTATAACAACAACAATCCACAGTTGTTAGTAGCTGGTGGACATGATGGTAAGACTTCAAGTGATGTTTGGTGTCTTGATGTACGAGCACAGAGTTGGCAACAGGTAAGATCATACTATAGTATAGCTCAAATAATAATAGCTATGTAGAAGTAAATAAACTTAACTGGTGAACATAAGGAATAATCTTTAAAAGAAAAAATAATATTTATTGTTTAAACTAAAATTACTTTAGTCGTTTCTAATAATTATTATTATTGGATCATGTACGATTCCCTGATAATTGGTGGATAAAAGTTCACCTGTAAAGAACTTTGACTGTTTCAGTCAATTCTATTTTTAGAACTAATTAATAGTTTAAGTTAAGTTATACTATTCATAGATCTAATTAAGTATATTAAGTAGTTTGTCTAATCACTTTATAATTAATACACAATTTCATGCATGAAATCAAATTATTTCGTTCAGTCCACAATCCAGCAGTTCAAAAACAATACATTTAATGCACATACATGAAGTACTACATGAGTACATTCCATTGTACATTTTTAACAACAACTTTTCTTTATCTTTTGCAAGGTGTAGGTTAAATTCTGAGCACTTTGAGGTTTTATATATACACTGTCTGGATAGAGTAGCTCTTATTCTTTCTAAAAATATGAGTCTGTCGTCTGGGAAATTTTCTGGAAGTTTGTGGTAACAGTGTTTCTTGAGACCTCCTAAAATGGCTTTAGAATAATGGCTGTGTTAAATTTGGGTAGAATATTTTTTCCCACACAGATAGCTGTGATTTTTATATCATTCTGTAGCATTATAAATACTCTATAACATTATACTAAAATCCAAATTTACTATCAGAGGGTCTTGCTGCTACATTCAAAACCTGCCCAATGTAGCCTGACATTATTTGATGAAAATAAGTGAGTACTGCCATGAATACTTGTGAGGATACATATCAGTGAATGTTAAGGAGCTATAGAAGTAATGAATGAGAATATGTCAAGAACAGTCATCATTACAGTTATCTAAAGTTAAACCATCATGTCTGATTAGAAGAATTGCTGCTCATCCACAACCATCATATTTTGACATGTCTGTCTCTTCAAGCTTATAATCGTTAGCTTTCTAGAGTGTTGTGGCAAGCTGGTCTGATAGTAAATATTTTAGTTTAATTTTGTAGAGCATTTACAATGCTACAGAATGGTATAAAAATCACAGCTGTCTGTGTAGGTGAAAACAATTCTGCTCAAATTTACCACAGTCATTATTCTAAAGCCATTTAAGAATCCTCTGCATCACTTCTGCGAGGTTCAGGAAAGAGACACAAGATTTATCTTGTTAGAAAGAAGGAGAGCTACACTATATAGACAGTGTAATTACAAATAATATTATAGACAGTGTAATTACAAAACCTCAAAATGCTCAGAATTAGATCTACACCTTGCTGTGGTTTAATAGTGTTCAATGGAATATACTCCATGTAGCACTTCCTGTATCTGTATTGATAGGACTGCTGGCTTGTGGATTTCATTATGTATCATTAGCAAACAATTTATTAGCAGCTTGTTGATGTTTGTTAAAATGAACATTTACTGCCATGTTTCGGAACTGGTAATCTAATTATAATTCTTACTTAAATTAGCTATTCAATTTACAGGATTTGTACAATTTGTGTAAACTTTATTTTTTGTTAGCTACTACTAGTAGCTTAATTGTCATGAAGTATAGCCTCAGCACTTCCCTAGAAAAAATGGCATGTACATTAGAGACACTGTCTATTAATAGTGAGATATTATCAGTGATGGTAGAATAGTAACATGTACCTGTAGAGATACACATACGTCATTAAAAGTGAGGTGATCAGTGATTGGACATGTTCTAGGATTTTTTTTTACATATGTGATACTAAACTATATGCAGCTAACTTTGAATTCAGTATAACTACTTCCTCCTCATGCAGATCTTCATAACTGCTTTGTCTCCTAAAGTTGTAGTCAAACACCTACATTTTTTCACATAGCATCTTTTTCTTTGTTGTTGAATGGTTTCTGTAGGCATAAACATCTTCTGCATCTTCTGGTATACTAGATTCACCATCTATAATACTAGTTCGGGCTAGAAAGACAGATTTTTTGGTCAACCTTTTTTTTTTGTATATAAAGTAATTTTTTAAACTAAATTAGGTTAATTTATACCTGCTGAATCCAAATCTGATGAGTGCCAGTTGTAAAAACTTGAGCATTTCTCGATAATTAAATTATTAAATGCACCTTTTAATTATTAGCATTTTAAAATCAAATAAATCATCTCAGCTACCATTTACTCGAGTATTAGGCCATAGGCCTGAATTAACAGCACATAAAGTAATTTTGATTGACTTTTCTAGACCCCATTTTGGTGCTGAATTCAGATCTGGGGAGTACCTGTGATGAAACATTAAGCATTTTGTTTTAAATTAAAAAAAACGAAAATTTGCCTGCCTTCTCACACATGTGTCCAGCATGTGCACCAGTGCATATCCTTCCCATTTGACACAAGCATGTCAAAGTTTCATACCATTGAAATATTTATCAGCTGTTTTAGTGAGTCCCATCATTTGTAATGTAGTAGCATTATCCTCAACATATTTGCTACTGACTTTATGAAACAGTAAATCCATGTCATAGCTATGTAACTCTATCATGGGCAAAATCAGCTGTCACAATTGTATTTTCAAGGCTCGATGTTTGCAGTGTCCAAGACCTTAGCTGGAAACAATAATATTGAAACAACCATAAACTCTATACTAGAGGTATTTATATAATTTCTTAGAGTTGACCATATTTTTGGCCACAAATTTGTAATTTTCGCTGTGTCTGAGGCCTCAGATTGAAAAAAAAATACCATCAGAAATGAATTTTGTACACCAAATAACCATATGCTCGACATATAACTAACTTTCACTATTTCCCAGAGTTTTCCAAAGTTACCACTTTGGCAAACCAAGTTAAATTCTCGAACCACTTGGGGATGCAAATCTGTAAAAGTAACTTTCATATAGGAGTTTGTAGACTTAAAGTAGCAATTCCAATAATATTTGAGATACAATTTTCTTTTCTTTTTTTATTTAGAACAAAATGCTCAATGTTTCATCACTGGTGCTAACCAGATCTGAATTCAGCACAAAAATGGGGTCTAGAAAAGTCAATCAAAATTACTTTATGTGCTGTTAATTCAGGTCGACTACACTACACTAATACAAATATTGCAATATTTTCAAATTATTTACCACCCAATCACTATTTTGAAGTAAGTCAAAACTTGAACTGCGAAAGCTACCTCAATGTTAGCACTGTAGCCTTAGAGGTTCCACCGCAAGCAGTTTGACAATCATAAATAGCTTACTCTTTGAGCATTCAAGTGGAGGCAACACAGACGAGAATAAACACGATTTTCGTGTGGTGATACTTCAAATCTCTGTGCAGCAGTCACTGCAATGAAAGGGTTAAGTAATGTTATGGCTGTTTAAAATATTATTAATTATTGTTTAGCTGTCAACAATATAATATTAACAATAAACTATTTGCTTAACACACTAGTATTTCAACCATTAGATTACACCACAATAATATTACAACAAAATGCTAAGTTGTGTATTTATACTGTTAAGAGATACTGCTATGAATATTGTCATTTTTAACAGACTTCAAATTTTCTATATTTAAATATATTTTCAAATTTTGGGACTTTTTTTACTCTGCCAATTTATCAATTAACAATTTCATTTTATTCACATGTTTCTCTCTAACAACTCAGCAAAAACAGACAATGGTTAACTACTGGTGACAGCAAAAAAATTATTTATTTAATGTCAACAATATTTTACATGAATATATAAGTGAAGAGTGAGTCATACAAGTAGCTCACATGTGAGATTGAACTCAGTCATTGAATAATGTTCTCACAGTGAACACTTGCACCTTGAAAAATATAGGAAAATATTTTATAGAAATCGTCTTCAGCTTCATTGAAGATTGATTAGATTGATATGTAATATTAGACTGCAATTAACTTGTGATGCAATAATTAAATTAATGCTCTAAAGCTATTTTTATTGTAAAAAATTATAACTACATCTGCTCCTACCATGTTAGGAAAATTCGATGTGTTGTTTATTTTAGACCACTATCTAATTTTACATATGGTTGTAAATCAGTAAATGTCTCATTAGTAAATGATTAATCTTAATCAACATGTGTAAAATATTGAAGTGCAAATTTCACTATACTGAACAAATAAGTTCAAACATTTACTATTCATTCATTTGTTCAATATTTGCCACTTCAGATAGCCAAATTGTCACAGCCTAGATACAGTCACTGTGCAGCTGCTTTTGTTATTTCTTCTGAACTCACTGAAGTAGTGCTATTTGGAGGATATGATCAACACATTCGTCACCTCTCAGAAACTACAATAATAAGAATTGGTGAGTTACTGATTTTTATAAAATAATTTACTTTTTTAGCTGAAGTATGTTGATATATTTGAATTTATGTTTAATAAACATCGTCTCATTGTAATTTAGTCTTTATTTTTTTAGCAGACCATTGTTTACACTAATAACACTATTTTGGTCATTACATAAAGAATATACAATTTCATTCTCATATTTCATTACATTTTACATATTTTTGATGAGTTCATGTTACCGAATTAGAAAATATAGCTGATGTTATATAATTGGGTAGTAACAGTTGTTCAAGCATACTTGACTGTTACAGTTTCTCAAGAAAAGGTCTATTAATATCTTTACAATTTAAGACCACAACTGTTTATGTCTCCCACTCACAAAAAACAAAACAAACATGTTATTTATACTTTTTATGGAAATCAAGCAATGTACTGTCAATCATCAAACAAAATATCAGCTACCAATACATGATTATTTAATTAATATTTTCATACTATAGTCTGATAGCATGTGTGTTATTTTATTCACTGAATCATTTCAATGCATGAGAAAATAATTCACATTTACTTGTGTTATTTTATTTATTATTCCACACAGTTGAATAATTTCTAGCCTAATACATTATTTTTACTGCTGTTAACATGAGAAGCTTAAACTGTGACTAATTCTATAACTTTTCATTCTAACATGTAATGTATAGATTTAAATTATTGGATGAATCATTTGAATGTTCTTTTGAGTTTACATTATTAATTTGAGTCTTTTATTACTTTGGAATGTGGAAATAGAATGTATAGTGCGGTAGAGAAGTGATAGCTATAACTAATAAATAATTAGTTCATGTTTATGCCTAGCATTCTTTATTAAATTTGTAGAAAAAAATTTAACTAAGGCATAATTACATTTTATATTATAGAAAAAGTAGCCTCCTCCAATAAATGGAGAGTATTTGAAATTATACATTCTTCAGAGTTGAGAAATAAAGATAGACTAATAGCAAAGAAACTACTAAAAGGTAATATTATCATTACAAGTTGTTTGAATGATTTAATGTATTAGGCATTATAAAGGTGAAACTAGAATAATACATAACTATACATAATACCTCAGCTTTATCTTTGAAACATAACGAAATATTTTTGATTCTGTGTAGTGTCATTGGTAAACTGGTGAAGCAAGCGAGTCACAACTGATAGCTAACGATATTATGTGAATATATGAATTAATGATACTTAAACTTTTAAGAAACTGTCAAATTAGTTCATGTAGTGTCTAAAAATACAAATTAATTGGGTCTAGGTTGATGCACTGATGCCATTTATTAATAAATGACTTATTTGATGTTTGCTTCTTCTGCACTTAAACTGCAGTAAGAATGTTACCGCACCTTATTAAAGTATTGCTGCTAGAATAAGCTAAGTGCTCTATAATTATCATCTTTCATTGACTTCTGTTAAATTACTATGATATTTGCCTTTGCCAAATAAGCGTAGCATTTTTAGATTGAATTTCTTATGAATGTAGCATTTAATTATAGTATTGTAGTAAAAAGTTGAGGTTATTTGAGATTTATCAACAAAAATTTCTTTGAATCAGATGCATATCTAGTTGATTATTCCTCTTTTCTAACTCTTTGGTTGTTTTTTCCAAAAAAAAACACCAAAACTTCAAAGTCTTTAGTAATTACTGCATGCAAACTTTATATAATGTGTTATACAGTGCAATTAATATGCACAAACAACAGAATAATAAACATGCGACAATAAAAAAATTATGAGCCTTAATCTTTGCACTGTATTGAGGATATTAGATTTAATTTAACATACTATGTAATAGTTAGAGCATAATCGTATAGCTACTGCTAACAGCCTTATTATTGCTGTAACTAACTACTTCATTATTCTATTATCAAAAACATAATTTGCTGTTCTTTTAAACTAAAACTAAAAAGTAGCTATACTCTTGGGCAGATAGTATGCACATTATATTTGCAAATGCAAAAAAAAAAGTGCACACTTACCAAATTAGTACACCTAGTTACAATCTAACAATGGGAACTAATGAATACATGATGTACAGGATGTTAATAATACTATAATTAGTAATCTTTGTAGTTACAGAAAAAGAAATTGAAAATGCCTGTGAAGAAGCCATAAAGAGTCAAGCTTGTGTAGATATGTTTGTAGGACGCTTAAATTTTGTTGGCTTACCTCGTTCAGGAAAAAGTTCCACTCTCCGTCGATTACTTGGAGAATTCATTAACTTTATTGAGGCTAAAATGAACAATGAGTTACCAAGTACTGGAGTAGCAGACAGAAAACAACTCTTCGTTCAGAGCATTAAAAAATCTGTTGGATTTGTGAACCAAGGACAATGGAATGAGAAGAATCTAGTAGGTGAAACTACTTTTCTCAATGGCATCATTTATCAATCTATAAATGGTAAGGTCAGTAATGTAATCTCAATATCAACACTTTTTTGTTGCCTTTTATATGCAACTATAAAAATATATTACCATTGTTTTTCATATACTATGTAATTATAATTACAACTATATATATGTTACAGATGTGTCAGTCACTCCACGAGTGCAAAATTCCCAATTTACTGCTAAAGGATTCAATACAAACACACAATTTTCAGAAGACGGGAAATCAAATTCTTCACCTAAAGTCACTGTGAAAGAAAAATCATCCACAAATGAGTCAGACAGTCTACCTGCACTTATTCAAACACATGAAGCTAGCAAAAGCAATTTTCTACCTATAAATATTGCTCAAGTATATCCCACATATGAAGAAGCAATGGCTAATAAAGATTATGAGAGAGTACAATGTTTACTTGAAGATGTCATATATTTGATAACTACTGACCACGGAGGACAGACTGAGTTTTTAGATCTTATGTCTCGATTTCTCATGGGGCCTTCACTAAATCTCATATTTAGTCGACTTACTGATTCTTTTGATCAAGTTTACAAAATATACGCTACTGATGAAGAAGGAGTCTGTACAGACAAGGAAGACTCGATTGTAACTTTAGAGGAAATAACATTCCAAACACTAGCTAGCATAGCTTGTTTAAATGTTCATGCCGAACAAGATCATTCTTCGACAAAAACAGAACTAAATGAGTCAGAAAATTGTATACCTTGTTCTTCTAAGGCTATGTTTGTGGGTACATTTAGAGATTTGATAACTCCAGAAGAATTTAAAGAAAGAGATGAAGTGTTGAAAAAAACATTGGAATGTACTGACTTTTATGACAAAGGAATCATTGAGTATGCCACTGAAGAACAAATTACATTACCAATGAACAATATGAGCGGTACTAAAGAAGAGATTGATAAAGCCAGACAAACTTTTGAAAATTGTATAAAGAAGAACCTTGGTAAAGTGCATATTCCTTGTACGTGGTTAATGTTTAACATCATAATGCGTTCCAAAGACAAACAAATTATGACACTAGATGAGTGTAGAGACATTGCTAAAGATCTTGGAATTAGCTATGAAGATTTGCCTAAAGTTTTGTGGTTTCTCCACTATCGAGTAGGTTCACTGTTATATTATTCTGAAGTACAAGGATTCGAACACATCATTATTTGTGATACTAAGGTTAGTCAGTTATTGTGTTTAATTGTCTTATTAAGTTTGTAATATGTATGTGCTATAGCTATTGTTTGAGGCTGCAACTCAGCTAGTAAAGAAAACATTTGTATTTAGCAATGTAGGAAAAGCAGCTGCTGAAAAGTTTAAGTCAAAAGCTCAGTTTACACAACTAGATTTGGAAAAAGCTGCTCATCGCAATACAGGAGATTTAATACCCATAAAAAAGCTTATTATACTTTTTAAACATCACAATATTATAGCTCCACTTCCTGTGACAGAAGATAGAACTGAGGTCACTTACTTCATGCCTAGCATACTGAGAAGTGCTACAAAAGACGAACTGTCAACCATTTCATCTGCAGTGGAGGTAGCACCAATTATGTACAGATACAAGAGTGGCTATTTACCCCTCGGAGTATTTTCATCTCTCATAATAGCAATTATTTGCAAGCAGAATCCGAAATGGACACTCAAAGAAGATAATCCTTGTCGAAACAAGATTGAATTTCTTGTGAAGGATGACTATGACACAGTAACTATCATAAACTGTGTTTACTTTATTAAGGTCGTTCTATTTAGGGAGTGTGATCCAACCACGCCCACTTCTGTTCAATGTACTCATATTAGAAGTACTATATATGATATGCTTATGGAAGTTAATAAAAACCTCAAATATACCAATGCCAGAGTTCAGTATGGATTTGAATGTGTACATGACTTGCCCAATGAGATTTCATTTCATCTATGCACACTAGAAAATGAGAAATCTACAAAAATGATGTGCTTGGAGAATCGAAGAAAAACAAAAATTGTGTCGCTAAATGATGCAAAACAAAAAAATTGGTTCCAAAAGGTAAGTAAATTTTAATAATTATGTATTTATTTATACAATTTAATATGTCTTCATTCTTATCTAATTTATAGATAGACAATACAGCATCCTATAAGAGTCAAACCAAGGATTCAGAAGGTAAACTATTATACAGTTTCTCCCAATCAATTGTTTATAACTTTGTTTATGAAATAATATAATTTTTAGTAAGAAATGTGTATTTTTAACTGATCTAGTACATTAGAGTCATTTTCTGAATGCTTTAATAAATGAGGGCATTTTTTAAGTAAGATACAGACATACTTTAAGATTGATCTGCTTGAGTAGAGTTATTGTTCCTGATGCTTGTGTTATTGTAACAATTAATTGGTTTTAAAGCAGTTTTAAACTCACATTATCCAGACTCCTCTCCTCAGTGCACTCCTCTCTACCAGGCACAGATATGTACCATGAGGGTACAGGGTATAAATAAGTAAACTAATAAATATAAAAAAATTAAATAATAAATAAATAAGTAAACAAACAAATGTGGTAATTATCTATGTTACATTTTTAACTGTTCTTGTTGTATTTTCAGCATTGGTTGCAGAAGACCTTGGCAAAGTCTATGAAGAGCTCTATGAAGCCAGAGTGCAATGGAAGAACATCGGCCTCAAACTGGGTCTGACATTATCTACACTCTACTCTATTGAAACTCATCGTCACTATAAAGCTGAGCCAAGTTGCCTGGACATGTTGAATGAGTGGTTAACAAATGGAAAGAACACAAACTGGAGTACTCTAGCTGAGGCTTTGGAGAGTCCAATGGTGGGTTATCCTAACATTGCATCTGCAATACAAACTAAGTACTGCACTTGAATTTTTCATAAACACATTTTATGGTCAACATAATACTTTTTATAGCCATAATAATATTCTTTTTTATATTTTCAGTCCTAGATGTCACCAAATACAAGAGCATATGATACATTGTATAGATCATAATTAATAATTTTTGTAGAATAGTGTATTAATTGATTATTAGAGAATTATAAATAATCTAGAATTGAGCTCATTAAATAAATATCGTTATTAAAACTATTGCTAGCTCACTATTGCTAGCTCACCACTGCTAGATCCTGCTAGCTCACCACTGCTAGGATCCTGCTAGCTCACCACTGCTAGGATCCTGCTAGCTCACCACTGCTAGATCCTGCTAGCTCACTACTGCTTGATCCTACTAGCTCACCACTGCTAGATCCTGCTAGCTAATTACTGTTAGATCCTGCTAGCTCACCATTGCTAGATCCTGCTAGCTCACCACTGCTAGATCCTGCTAGCTCACCATTGCTAGATCCTGCTAGCTCACCACTGCTAGATCCTGCTAGCTCACCACTGCTAGATCCTGCTAGCTCACCACTGCTAGATCCTGCTAGCTCACCACTGCTAGATCCTGCTAGCTCACTACTGCTAGATCCTGCTAGCTCCCAACTGCTAGATCCTGCTAGCTAATTACTGTTAGATCCTGCTAGCTCACCACTGCTAGATCCTGCTAGCTCACCACTGCTAGATCCTGCTAGCTCACCATTGCTAGATCCTGCTAGCTCAACACTGCTAGATCCTGCTAGCTACCACTGCTAGATCCTGCTAGCTCACCACTGCTAGATCCTGCTAGCTCACCACTGCTAGATCCTGCTGGCTCACCACTGCTAGATCCTGCTAGCTCACCACTGCTAGATCCTGCTAGCTCACCACTGCTAGATCCTGCTAGTTCACCACTGCTAGATCCTGCTAGTTCACCACTGCTAGATCCTGCTAGCTCACCATTGCTAGATCCTGCTAGCTCACCACTGCTAGATCCTGCTAGCTCACCACTGCTAGATCCTGCTAGCTCACCACTGCTAGATCCTGCTAGCTCACCACTGCTAGATCCTGCTAGCTCACTACTGCTAGATCCTGCTAGCTCCCAACTGCTAGATCCTGCTAGCTAATTACTGTTAGATCCTGCTAGCTCACCACTGCTAGATCCTGCTAGCTCACCACTGCTAGATCCTGCTAGCTCACCATTGCTAGATCCTGCTAGCTCAACACTGCTAGATCCTGCTAGCTAATTACTGTTAGATCCTGCTAGCTCACCACTGCAAAATCCTGCTAGCTCACCATTGCTAGATCCTACTAGCTCACCACTGCTAGATCCTGCTAGCTCATTACTGTTAGATCCTGCTAGCTCACCACTGCTAGACCCTGCTAGCTCACCATTGCTAGATCCTGCTAACTCACCACTGCTAGATCCTGCTAGCACACCACTGCTAGATCCTGCTAGCTAATTACTGTTAGATCCTGCTAGCTCACCACTGCTAAATCCTGCTAGCTCACCATTGCTAGATCCTACTAGCTCACCACTGCTAGATCCTGCTAGCTCATTACTGTTAGATCCTGCTAGCTCACCACTGGCTAAATCCTGCTAGCTCACCATTGCTAGATCCTACTAGCTCACCACTGCTAGATCCTGCTAGCTCAACACTGCTAGATCCTGCTAGCTAATTACTGTTAGATCCTGCTAGCTCACCACTGCTAAATCCACCATTGCTAGATCCTACTAGCTCACCACTGCTAGATCCTGCTAGCTCATTACTGTTAGATCCTGCTAGCTCACCACTGCTAGACTAGGGCTCGGTAAATTATTCCCCAAATTTTCCCTATAATGCTATTCTCTAATTCTCACTCATGCCACCCATAATGCTTTTCATTTTGCCTATAATGCTCACAATTTTTGCTCATAATGCTCACGATTAATAAAAAAAAAAATCAAGAAAACAAACAAAAGGTTCATCAGAATCATTACTTCCTATAGTTATACTGCAGCATAATTGATGCTTCAATAGTCTCTTCTAGCGAGGAAGTTTGCTGTTCACCAAAACTATTTGATAAAAGTGAAAAAACACGCTCAGCAGCTGCAGAGGATGGCTGAACCAGTAATACTAGTTTGCATGCAGCTGACCAATGGGGGAGCTCATTAGAGTGCTTCTTCCACCACTCTAACTTGTCTATGGTTGGTGACACACCATCTGCTTTTGCCATGTAGATAGGAAGCTCTACATTCAAATCTTCCAACTTATTATTGAGGAAAGGAAAGGCCTTCAACTGGTCAATGTCAGCAGAGCTTGGACAAAGTTCAGACACCTTGGCTGGATCAAAATATCTGGCATATTTGAAGGCTGTAACATGCCAAAATGCTCCAAATTTGACCTATAATGCCAGCATTATTCTTAATGCTTCACTGTACCTAAAATGCTCAAAAAAATGCTAGCATAATTTACCGAGCCCTATGCTAGACCCTGCTAGCTCACCATTGCTAAATCTTGCTAGCTCACCATTGCTAGATCCTACTAGCTCACCACTGCTAGATCCTGCTAGCTCATTACTGTTAGATCCTGCTAGCTCACCACTGCTAGACCCTGCTAGCTCACCATTGCTAGATCCTGCTAACTCACCACTGCTAGACCCTCCTAGTTCATCACAACTACATCCGCTAGCTCACCACTGCTAGATCCTGCTAGCTCACCACTGCTAGATTCTGCTAGCTCACTATCACTAGATCCTAGCTCACCACTGCTAGACCCTATTTGCTCACTACTGCTAGATCCAGATAGCACATCCAATATCAATTTCTGCACATTGTTGCTACCCTCTGCTTGTGGTAATACCTCCCACATTAACACAAGTCACACCCATGGACACACCCACACCCTCAAGCTATGAACATTGTCATTGAACAATTGTATTATTAACATGCCTTTATTATATTATTTCTGTCTAACTAATTGCACGGATTCTATCTAATGAGAGGAGTTAATGTCAGTTATGATAGAGGTCTCAGTTATCTTCAGGTAATTTCCATTGATACTTCTTACAACACATACAGTCAACTTACATTCTCAAGGGAGTGGGTAGGAGGGCAAAATCAGACACCAGACTCACTAGGTCTCCAATCAAGTTAGTGCCTGACCTCATTGGCAAGAAGTCGTCATGATTACGCACAACACAAATACATCATTGCTGCCACACCCTTTGAACCTGGCTTGTTACTACCATTGCAACAATACTTACCGAACTACCATTCCAATGTTTACCCCACTTTAACTTTTTAATTTGTGGTTATCTGATTGCATGTGGTATCTATTTTCAAGTTATCATATCACACTCTGTATAACTAATAATGAGTTGTCTATATGGGACCATACCTGACAACAGTAATCACTTATTGTCCAATATAACTCTGTCTAAACAAGTATTTGTATGTTATTTATGAGTTAGTTTCTGTAGTTGTAGTTGCAGCTGAATTTTATGTTTAATTTATGTTGCTAGATTTCTTGTTACATGTAGTTTGTGTGAATGTTATTTCTCTCCTTCTTTGTGATTAGTCTATTTTACATTTTTGTTATCTTCGTGATCCCTTTAATTGGCAGTCTAAAAGGACTGACCCGAGACAGTCATAATAGAGTCTGTATGTAATTGAATTGTATAAAATGATTTAAACTTGATCTTCACTGAACAGAATGAGAATTAAAATAGCATTGTTAATAGAACCTAGCCAATAGCCAAGTGAAAATTTGTTAAATATTTTTTTAATTTTTTTCATAATTATGTAATGGGAGTTTTAAATAATCAAGAATTGAGATCATTGAGTAAGGATCATTTTGTAAATGTATATTGTTGATCAACAAGCCTGCAAATATATTTATTTTGGTCAGAAACACTAGCTGCTATACAATATATAGAGTCAAAATTTGGCTCCTTTTGTGTATTGTAAATACAGTATTTCATTAGAAATGTCATGTTACCTAACAAGAGTTTGCAATTTACCTGTATTAATACTGAAAGAACTACAATATGAAAAAATCTTGTTACATTAGGCGAATTTGAGTTAAAACTTATGAGGGATTAGTCAAAGTTAGCTACATATAGTAGTATATAATCGAAAGTAAGACAAAATAATTTTTTTACTTAGACATTATTATTATTATTATATTAATAATACTTAATGTGCCTTCAGTTTCAAATCTCATGTATGAACAATTGAAGAGACTGATGATGGATGAAATTGAAAAGAAAGAGAGATACAGTAATTTTCATAACATATTTTTGAAGTTTCAATAATCTATGTTACTAGCTAACTACTACAGAAAAAGTTCATTATATTATATCAGTAATAAAAAATCAAAAGAAATTCATTAAAGTATCAAAGACAAAGTACACGATTATAATCAATCAGCACCAAATTTTTTGAAGAAATGCAGGAACACTGCTTTTTCATTACAGTTCAATCTAATGTGAGAATGTTCTTTCAACGAATTCTGCAATACTCTATTCAACATCTCGTACAATATGAACTATTTACTATAATATCTACTGTTGATGAGTACTAAAATCAAATATAGCATATTTAGCAATTTATAGCATAATTATAATAATAGTACACATGGAAGAATACCTTTTGGTTAAATTGCAGTTTATATTTAGTTACCAATAATATTCATGCTAGAGTAATATACTCTAAGCATAATTGTTTTTGGATAATACTATGTGTATACTTACAGTATGGATGTCCATTATTGTTTTGGATAAGAGTCAATTTAGATCATTTCACAATAAAGTAGGCTGTTTTGATACTCCATATGAAATTGGTAGAATACCATTGAAATTATAATATGCTCTTTCGGCTCAGCTGCTTCTATAGTGTCTGGTCTAAGAAAGATCCTTCCTTGCAGCAAAAGCAAAGCATATAGCCACATAACACTGCAGTAATGATCAGCCACTTGCGTGGTTATCTATATGTAACATTGGCTTCAGATGTATACCTCTGACAGAGTAGCACTCCCTGGTGGCACACCAGTTGGTGGTAGACTTACAGGGAGGCCTCGGCCTTGTAGCCACTCCTGCTGATCCTTGGTGAAGGGACACCCAGGGGGTCTTGGAGGAGGGGATCCATCTCACCATGGCTGGTAATTTGTTTAAATCACATTTAACGTTGTCATTATATATAATTATTTGTAAGTGTTTCTTTACAACACTATTTGTTGTATCTACTTTCAGTTTATAACATCACACTCTAGGTTCTAATGCATTAGGACAACAAGCTGCAAGAAACATGAGAAAATAACCAGATTTAAAAAAAAAACTGCAATTAAAGTAAAAAACAACAACTCAAATTATTTTTAAATTTTGTTCTGGCAGAGTCACTTTATCTTACAGTCATTATAATGTATCTTACCAGTTTTGTGACAATATTATTTTGAAATTGCTACTGCCCACATTTTAGCTCCTTTTCAATAGCTTCTGATGGGGCAATGTGTAAGCCTTAAAGTGAATAAAACATATGTATGCCCAGTATTAAGTTTAAACTAAAAGGGAAAACCCACAATTGTATGCCTTAAGTTAAATAACATTTGATATGGCCAGCATGTATTTTATTTATTCGTTTCATAAAAATGGTAATTGTTTTTACTCTACTGTATGTATTCACTTATTATACTTGTTTATCTTTAAAGTTTAATGGAAGCACATGCGTATACTATTGTTCCATGTTGACTTCAAGAATAACTAATACGTAATCTTTCTTACAACATAAAACGAACTGAGAAAGAATAAATATGTTTATTTGTATATCAATATGATTAGCATGTTCAATTACTGTATTTACAAGATCAGTTGTGCATTACTTCACTGAAGGTGAATTAAAATTAATATAGTGAAAAAAGAAAAGAAGCATTTGACATTTAAAAGGTTTGTTATTATGTTAATTTACATGAGTTAAATTATTATCAATTAAAGACCATACAGCAGCACTATACACAATTCTGGGAAGGGATATCACAACTGTGGAGTACCACCATCTCAACAGCAGTGTCACTCCACAACAAAGAACATTGTCATGACAAACAAGTAACTTAATTCATTTTGCATTAGCTAATGGAAACCCATTAAACTCATTATTTGTGAATCATGCCATTTTAAGTTTTGTGAGCATGAGCAACACACTTCATAAATAGGTTGATGTTTGCTCATGCAAAAGATACTCTGTATATGTTCGCGCAACCCTTGTGTCTGTATTTGCTACTGTATATTATTTACTCCAAAATCTGCACTTCGTCTGATTCTTGAGAGATTACAGTGAAGGGTAGCTATAGGTCGGCATTTACAGCAAAACACATTGCTACAGAAGTCAGGTGGCAGCGACTGCTTAACTGCTGTACCAGGAGGTGTGAGAGAGATTTGCCCTGCCAATCTTAGACAGAAGCAGATTCTCCACAGCAACATCAATGACATTGTAAAAGATAACATAATTTGAAAGCTAGTTGAGCTCTTTATATAGTTGATTTGTTAATAGATAATAAACTAAAACTCACTACTATTACAAAATGTAGTAACTACTGAAAAAATTAATGGAGGAAGCCCAATCATCACATGAAGTTAATGGAGTTCTATTTAAAGAATCTCAAGAGACTCAACACTACCGTCATCAAAAACTTCAGATAATGATGAAAAATATAAAGTATGCCATGAATGTATCTGAAGTTTATCGGACGTATATAAAAGCTTTATTGGAAAGAATTAAGAGAAAGTAAAGTTACTAAAGCAATGTGTGTGGGAATATTTAGAGACAGAGTGTCTCTGTAAAAATTTCTATAAAGAAATCAGACTCTTAGAATGGAAATTGAACCGATAGAGTTTACCACCAAAACCAAGATATAGTCGAGTATGCCTCAGACGAATTCCTGACATTAGCATTGGACAACAAGAAAGGAACTGTAGAGGAAATCAACACAGCAAGAGAAACTTTTGGGAAATGTGTAAGAAGAATCTAGGCAATGATATAATAGCCAACGATTGGTGATTGCATTATAGTTTCTGTAGTTATAAAAATTAAATAAAATTCATTTAGCTTTCATTTCTGAACAACCGAACCGTCAGATACTACCACTTCCTGCAATGATACTATTGATTTTTTTTAATAATCTATTCTATTTTTCTAACCGTAGGCAAAACTATCAATTCCGATGTGTTTTCATCTCTCTTACCTTATAAACTTTAGTTGTTTGAAACTATGTAGATATTCATCAAATATTGTACTTATTATATTTATGGCTGGTGTATTTACAGTTTAGTTATCACCTTCAGTTCCTACTCTATTTTCGATGATAGTGATTTAAATGTTTTTGTAGTCGTTGCTCCTAAAAGCAATTTTGTAGTTCACTTTTCAGCTTTGTGAAGATTATTATGATCTCTATTTGTTTGCTAAATAACTTTCATCAATATTGAAATTTAATACAAACCTTTGAAAGCATTCCATTGCCTTTGTTGTAACAGTGATCTTCTATATAGTTATTCATAATTACTGCCTTCCAGCGAATTAATCAACTCAATGTATAAGCTGTTTCAAAAGTAAGCTTGTTTTTGCAAACATAAGTGTCACACACCTTAGCTATAGAGGAAGTCATTGCTGACCTTAATAAGATCCTCAAATAAATCTGAAGGTATTTAGCTAGTCCTCACTTGTTCAGTTTGGCAAGAGTTTGGCTTGGCAGATGTAATGGAGGCCACTTGCACAGTGTGGCCAGGTATATAATTGTTAAGTATCTGGAGCATGTTAAAATTATACTTTTGTAGTGCTTATTAGTTAAGATTTAAATTTGAAACCAAATGTATTAGGTAAGAAAGTTATACCATCCAAACTTCTGATCTTTCACAATAAGCAGTGTTTTTTAAATTTCTTATAACTTGTAGTAACTCTTCTGAAGTGCTTCAGCAGTGCTGAGAGTATTATGGTGCACAATAGAATGTTTCGGTCCAGAATTTCCTCCTAAATAGGCCTGAAAAATAACATAACAACCTTTTACTCTTGCTTGTTATATTTTACCTTTTAGTGTATTCTTTAAAGGTAGCCTTGCTGCGAATGGTTTTAGGCGAGCGAAAAGATGGTACTACTTATTATGGAGATAAGTGGAGGCTGCATAGAAATAAATCTTAGCCAGAATACATTTATCATAGTCGTGGCCACTTAATGACGAGGCCTTAAAAATTAGCAAGTAACTTCAGTTACTATTTTACCTATGCCGTGTACGAGTTAGCTAATAAGTGCATGACAAAGCGACAAATATGAATCCCAACAATTTCCTTGGTAAGTTTCACCCTGTTGTCCAATTAAACATTACCAATTCATGTGTACATTGGTTATTAGTAAAGGTCGCTTTTATTATTATTTATTATTTATTTATTTATTTTTAATTTTTTTTTTTTTGGCAATGCTCTTGACTTTGACTTCACAGTTATGAGACAATGTATAAATACACAAATGAAAATATTTAGTCATTTACACCACCAAAGATGTGGTTGAACACAATCAACCTCGCCGGTGCATCAGCTCCTTAGGCCCCCTCCATACTAACGTTGTAGCACCAGGTCACTTCACCTTCACTGGTACCGCACAAAGATGGCTAGTCCCTGCATGAAAAGAATGTAGCAAAAACAATTCATAAATATATTGCTAAAATTCCACTCAATGATCTGGTAAAAGGTCTCCACAAAGTTAATCATTGAGTTCACCTTGAAAAAATATATAATTATAAAGATGTCAATTCAATATGCCTAGAAACCTAGCCATGTGTAGTCAATTTCAAGTAATAAGTTGAGAGTAGAGGAGCAGAGTGAGATCTCTATGTGGTGTTCCCTGACAACTTTGAAGGTGTGCATTACATTTGTGACAGTTCATAGCTTATCTCCTGTGGCTCGGACATATCATAGCTAGCTTTGGTGCTAAAAATAGGGGAAACTGGTCAATAGGTAAGGTGGGTAAGTATTAATGTTCAGTGAAGCTGATTGATAAAGGGGAATTTTTTTAAGCGGGAACCAGCTGTATGAAGCCTTATAAATTATCAATTCGTTTAATGACTGCAATTTCACAGTACTACATCAAGTGAACCTGAATACTGCTTTTAGCAATAATAGTAAACAACAATGGCAAGACAAACTGTGCCGGGAAGGAAGTTCAGCACATTCATGCTAAGTCCTATAACCATAGTTGCATAGATTCCAAAGAAAAATCAGAGACAAGCCATAAATTCATCATGAATATCATTAAAATTGCCATGAACTTGTGCAATTGGTCAAAGTCATCAATAAGCTTTGCTTTTTACACACACTTCAGCTTCTTTCTATGGCCAAGTCTTGACCATAACAGCCTTACCAAACAAACAAAGTGACAAAAATGGATATATACCGTGTTTTTTTTTCTAATTACAGCATCAAAAACAATTAATTCTAATTAAAAAAAAAAAGGTTGATTATAAAAGCAAAAATAAATAAATTGTTGACATTTGAAAAATAGGGCGGTACTTAGCAGATAGGACAAAGTCAAATACTTTTGACAATTAAGCCGTACAAGTTGGGACATAATAGCATTCGTCCTTTACTCCTTCCTTACAAATCAATATCAAAGAAAATTGCACGAGTCCTGCGTGGTAGAAGCCATGTAACAAGGAACAACCCACTGTGAAACTTCAATGCCTGCATGCCCGTTCTATTAGCTTAGCACTACAAAAAAATTTTACACTGTCATATATTTGATTGATACATAAATAGGACACTGAAAAAAATGTTGCCATGGAATGGTTCTGTTATTCGACCAGTGCTATAATTGGAATAAATACGGCATATATATAAGTTACATCACGAGTGGGGGGCCAGTATGGGATTTACACTACCGATGGCCATAAACCAAAGGGTAATGTAAATGCCATACTAATAACCAAACTGAGTGGTGCAACCGACTTGTACCATGGGCTCAAGGCTACAGAATATACCTGACAACCAAATTTTAATCTAAAAACATTATAGAGTAGCAGCCACATTAGACAAAAAACTATTGCACCCTACTCTCTGTACTTGTCCACCAATGCTGGCGAGTTGGCCAGCTTAACTGCCTACACTTGGCAAGTTGAACGATCTAGATTATCAGTCAGTTATAAAATTAATAATATACATACGTCACCTCACTTATCAAATTTCAATCGAAATAGCCAAATGAATTGTGAGCTGCACACAGAAATTATTTCAACACCTACAGGCAATACAGGTAAGCACTCCAATTCTGAAACTATAGGACCGACTCTAAAGCCATCACAAAGCACTGAAGTGAATAGTAGCTACGATGTCAAATTTACAGAGTAGTAGGCATCTTGTTTGCTCTATTCCAAGCCCCGTGTAGAGGCTCCGCAAAGGGTGTCTGGCTAGCTTAGCTACGTCCATATATGCGCGTAGACGGGTCGTTACCGCCCACCAAAAAGTGTATATTAAAGCCACACCTCTCTCCGACCTTTCCACCCACGCAGTGAGCTCCATTTTGCTTTCTAGGAAGTAAGCCTTACAGAGCGTGGGTCTTGAGCTGTTATTATAGCTGCGGCGGAGCTGACGTCGCTGGACAGGTTAGGGAAAGCATTTATTATTGCTCAGACTTCCCATTTCAAAACTCTATTCAGAGCTGGGGTGACTGGTGTTTCAGTGAAGCATAGGCATGTCAGCTTGTGTTGGAAGAAACTGCTGATGATACTGGCTTAACTGTGCCACAAGTAGTAGTAAGTTATGAAGATATCGCTTAGTATAGAATGGCTATATTATTTATTTGGTTTAGAATTGTGTGAAGGAGAAATAGTAGAAGATAAAGCATACCAGAAACACTGAATCAGTGAAGACTTTTCAAGATGCCTTTGACATCCTTGCAGAATTTTCAAAAGGAATAGGCAAAATGGTTAGATGAATTAATATTTAATAATGCAATCTAAGGTACTTTTAAGCTGTTTGCAATAACTGTGGTGTAAAAATAGTTAAACCACAGCAACTTTCGGAATTATTGCTACATAACCACCCTCCCCTAGGGCTTCCTCCTCAGGATCGGGTTGTTTATCAGTGATAATTCCTCAAACGCATGGTTAAACTATTACATAGTAAGTAAATGATAGATAAACCATTTGTTTGAAAAATTATCGCTCCAAGGGCATTTATCCCGAATTGTCATTGTTTAACTATTTTATACCATGGTTATACCATTTCATACTGTGTAAACGACCAAATATTAATAGCAGGTAGCAGGTTTTGCCGGGAAAATTTGGTCCTACATTAACAATTACTAGCATCAGTTTCTCTCCTGCTCTCCTTTTTCATGAACTATCTCAGCTTTTCTTATCCCCCTCATTTCATGGAGTCTCTCTCTCCTGTTTCTGAGTCTCTCTGTCCTGGTATCATGATTGTGGACTTGGTTTTGCGAAACTGTTGCTTCTTTACCAAACTGTTTAAGCTCATGAATTATTCATATAATGAAGGAAGAATTGTGCTTGCTAGAATGATCATAGGTGCCAACTGTCCTCGAATGTCGAGGACAGTCCTCGATTTAAGAGCTTTGTCCTTGAGTCCTTGATGACCTATCACTTTCCTATTGTTTGTCCTCGATGATGATGCTGGTCCAGGTTTTATGATGCAACTCTGCTAACAAGTGCTGCATCCAGTTAATCACAACTGACAAGCCAGCTGAGTTAGCACTGCAGTCAGCTGTGCTAGCTCAGCTGGCTTGTGGCTAACAACTGGATGTAACTGTTATAACTCTATTTTCACTGAAGAGCTGCTAGTTGCTCAGTGTAAAAAAGCAACATACTTAGCCGTTAAAGGTCCAGGACCATAGGAACACAATCAACAGCCAGATGATAGCTAGTTAACTTATTTTTTGCAATGACTCAACAGCCAGATGATAGCTAGTTAACTAATTTTTTTGCAATGACATCATAATTAATTACGTAATGTGGGTGTGGTTTGTAGGTGTGGCCATGGGTGTGGCTTATGTCCTTGGAGCTAGTTTGAAAAAGTTGGCACCTATGAATGATGGTGAAATGATAACTAGTGGAATGTTCTGCTTTGGCTTTGGTCTTCAACACAACACAATATATTTAGAGAGCATTGGCTATGCTGTCGCTATTGAAACAATACAAGTTTGAGGTGTGTATGGAAAACTTAACACACACACACACAGACTCACACTATGCACACCACAAGGTGGTGTTTCAATAAAGCAGCTGCCACGACTAAGCTGTTCATATTATTATTATTACTAGTGGTGTGTTTCAACACAAAGTGAGATAACTCAGTTATATTTTAGGATTTAGTAATATTACATTCTCAAAAATTTAATTTTTGTCCATAGATCAATAGGCTAAATAGCATCATTATTTGTTCCTAACTTGTAGATTCTTGAGCCCAAGTGTAGTGTTTCGCACTCACGCTAAAGTTGAAATTTAGCAGCACTCTGAGGTCAAAGTGCACTTGTCAAGTAATAATAGTATTTTATCAGGAGCTCTTACTATCTGCTTCACTTTGTTAAGTGGTAGAAGTTATAGTGATCTAGCTACTTGTTGTGTAATGATGCTGATATGGTAGTGCAGTCCTATGATAGGTCTTATAGTCAACTATGTGTTGTTGATCGACAAAGTAAACTAAATTTCAAGTCCTCGCGTCTACCCCAAGGATAGCCAGCTTTTATAGACTCAAACATTAATTCATTAGGATTCTTAAGACACTAGCGCAAGAATTACAGGCAGCTGAATTCACCCGCTTCACTTGCTTACCAATTATTATTGTTTTTATTATTGTATCCTACGGGGTAGGCACCCCCATCACGACAGTGCCCACTCTATCCATTTCGCTGATAAATATTAACGCCCAGGTCTTAAATTGCATACACGAACAAGTATTCCTTGTCAATTGTGTGGCCAGCAATAGAAGTTGTTCCTCTGCTGTGCCATTTCAAGCAAATTGACGGCAGTGAAGGCAGACTTTTCTGACTAGAATATCAATGGTGAAAGTCCAGAAAGCCTCTTATGTTAGTTTTATTAAAGTCGAGTAAGTAGTGCAGCCTGTGCAGGTTTTCAATAATGCTGTGTATGTAAAATTTGTGTATGTGCAAATTCTTGCATGTACAAAAAATGGGTAAGCGCCCACTCGCCCATTTTTGTAAGTGAATGGTTAAGGTTCTGGTACAGGTCACCTTATGAATATTTATAAACTATTAAATGATGTTTTTTGTATCATTGATATCATTTTTTATGCTGTAACTCACAACTATAAATCCTTAATACAATAATAACATAATGAATTGATTATTTAAAATATAAATGCAAAAGGGGTGGAACAAAATGCAATAAAACTTGAGGATCTGTGTCGGACAATGGCGTCTGCAGTAGGGCTGAGCGATTATCCGATTATTTCCGATTAATCGAGTAAATGGACAAATTGAAGTGGGGCGATGGGGATGCTGTCCAAAATCGATTAATTGGGAACAGCTGAACCTCGGGTGTAGGCTATTCTCCACAGCAGGGCAAATAATTAATTATAAAAGAGCTTGTTTGGACCCGGACAATGTTGACATGCTGTGTTTTTTAGCTGAAAACTTAACTTGATTTTTAATTACCATTACATATCATAATCAGCCGATTAATCGATTAATCGTGATTCTTTACTTTATGAAAATTGATAATTGCCAATACCCAATTATAGTAATAATCGCACAGCAGTCTGCAGCATAGGGCCAAGCGTAAAGTTTCAAGCTTTACCTTACAGACATGGACTTACTAGAGGGCCAGTCGAAGAGTTTTTACGTTTAGTAGACACAGGAGTGGAAAAAAACTCTTCATTAGCTTTCCCGCGATGCCACCGAAGCCTTCTGCCGATCTTCCATACACTGAAACTCGGAAGCCCTTCACTCAAATAGGAAATAGTTTTCGAGCGGCCCTGCCTCTAGCTTCGGATAATTGGAGTGCACTGTTCTTAGTTGCCTGGCAGCGTTTAGGAAGCCAAAAAAGTCCGTCAAAACACAAATTAACTGGACTAGCGCGGGCAAAGGCGGGAAACGTACCGCAACCCAGGAAAACTTACCACAGCCCGGTATATCGCCCACGCATCAGAAACTGAAGCCACGCGGGAGAAGTGACTGTTGGAAGCCTTACAGAAGATGGGAAACAAAAAGAATAAGAAGAACAAAAAATACAGCACTCATAAAAGCAGGAGGGTATATATCTGGAAAAAACTTCCAGCAAAAAGGGTGCTTACTAAGAAGGGAGACCAGAAGAGAGACCAGCATTCGAGCAGCAGTGAAGGAATTTCTTCAGGAATTGGACAGGGGAGCAGGATTATTGATGTGGTTAAAATAAAAGAGTACACAGACAAAGTTGCCAACCATGCTAAAAACTGTGATGGTTCCATTGAGCTACATAGTGAGAGTAGGAATGGTTTGGCGTCTGTTTTTAACCCTACGTCTCTCGTTCCTTTAACTCACCATCATCCTTATACTCGTCATCAGTGGTCCTCCCTGATTCTGCAGCTTCAATAGCTGAGTGGTTTGGCAAGGGCGTTGACCGGAAGCCTCGCCCCCAATCAGCGGTTGCCGAATTGGGGCAAATTAACGGGGTGAGGATAAACCCCCCAAGGGAAGGCGGCACGACCATTGCCCCAAAGGCGGCAACCACCCATCCCCAGCAAAGCTGAAGGAAGGAGGACCAAACCCACAACTTAAGCACACACATGCACCCACTGACACAATCACATCGGAAACACGACAAATCATAGCAACACAACATAGGTGCAACATAACAATACAAGTCTGACTGGCACAATTGTATGACATAAATAAGACTCGGCTGTTCAAACAGCAAACCGTCAGCACAATCTAGCAGAATAACTTGCCAACTGACGTCTTGGAATCCGGATATACTCCAAGTAGGCCAGACTATGCCATCTACCCAACTTCTGAATCGTCAAATCCTCCAAACCTCTCGAGGCAGCAGTAGTGGCAGCCCCAATTCGGAAACTGTGACCGGCATACTTGTCCGCCTCCACCCCGGCATGCTCCAGGGCCTCACGAACTGCTGACACCAGCCTCTGTCTGGTCAAGGGCTTGACTGTCAGGTAGGCCAACACTGCCGACACAGGACACAAGTCAGAAGCCACGCGTCCAATGTACAAAGTGATCCCTTTCCTGAAGGGATCCATCTTCGAAGCCTTCAGAGTAACACTCAAGATAGCTGGGTCTACCGGATTGTCCACCGCCAAGTCACCCCAGCAGAGGTGCACCGAAGGATCGAACGAGGAGTCATCAGGGACTGTAAGCTCCCCAGCACGCAGGAAGCCAAAGAACGCCAGGCAGCAGGCGGCCCACAACATAACAATGTCACTATCCTCCGCCTAATCATTCCAAACCTCCTTCATCTTACGCAACAATAGAGGGGTAATAGGGAGTCTCACTCTCTTGTCACAGTCGCCTTGTGATCTCTTCACTCCCCTCAACACGTAGTGAAGCTTAGACCACGAAGAAAGAAATGGATCACCAAGTCCTTCACTGATGTGCAAGTGCCTTACTCCAGCCATGTATGACTTAATAGTGCGATGCTTAAGGCCTTCGGTAGCAAGTTGAGCCACAAACTTGCACACAACACCCTCGGAAGCTGGGACTCCTCGGAGCCCAGCACAACTGCAAAAATCCAGGTACCTCTTCTGACCAGTGCGGTAAACTCTGTGAGTGTTATCTGCCAGTCCTTTCATAAAGAACGTCTGAACATGCTGATCCAGTCCACCATGGTCCAATCTGGCGTTCTGAGCACTAGGCACTCCAACAGCCTGTCTGGAAGAACTGTGGCCGTCTCGTTTGCCTCTGGAACCAAACGCTGAAAAGAAGGCAAAGCATTTCTCGATAATGCATGTTCTGAGCACCGGGCAAATGCCTGCACCTCAAGGACACTCCCCACCTGGCCAAGAAGAAGGACAGGCACCTCACCAGGTGCATGGCCCTGTCCACCTTGCACCTTCCAGAATTCACTATTGCAACCACTGCGGCATTGTCGCATCTACAAGAGACACTCGTACCCTGCCACAACTCACCCCACACTGCCACACCCAGAACGATAGGCAGTAACTCCTTGATGGTGATGTGGATGTCAGACCAGCTTTTGGGAAAAGGAAGCTGGAACCAATGACCCTGCGAAGTGTAGGCACCACAACCCCAGGAGCCAGAAGCATCC